>MDTC01045430.1_pt1 | contig 11518 bp, 11 predicted proteins | sample 811181 | NCBI WGS metagenome assembly MDTC01 (sample SAMN05326644, study PRJNA326480) | marine metagenome | isolation source: seawater | place: Pacific Ocean: North | collected 2011 | reverse complement strand
TTGCCATCGCTCAATAATTTTTAATGCTTCCAATACCTTGCGGTTTGCCCAATCTAAAGGCTGTCTGTAATGACTAGACAAAAGTACGAAGCGAACTACATCACCACTTATATTTTGATTTCTCAAATCATCTACTGTCAGATAATTGCCTAGAGATTTAGACATTTTTTCTCCCTCTATATTCACAAAACCATTGTGAAGCCAGAAATTAGCAAAACTTTTTGTCTTGTTAGCGCAAACACTCTGGGCAAGTTCATTCTCATGATGCGGAAAAACAAGATCTATCCCACCGCCATGAATATCGAAACTATCACCCAGTATAGCTGTTGTCATGGCTGAACATTCTATATGCCAACCAGGGCGACCAAAGCCCCAAGGACTATCCCACCCAGTTGAAGAATCTTTAACAGGTTTCCAAAGAACAAAATCTAGTGGATTTTTTTTTTGCTGGTCAACGTCTATCCTACTTCCAGCAATCATATCTTTTGTACTCTGATTTGAAAGATTTCCATATTCAGGAAAAGATTGCACAGAAAATAATACTTGGCCATCACTTACTACATAAGCGTTCCCAAAATCGACTAGTCTTTTAATCATATTAATCATTTCAGAAATGAAATCAGTAGCTTGAGGCTCATGCGTAGGCTGCAACGTTCTTAAAAATCTATTATCAGATTGGAACCACTCAATAGTCTCACTTGTTATGTTCTCAACTGATCGACCTTCCTGAATAGCCCTCGCTATGATTTTATCATCTACATCAGTAATATTTCGTACATACGTAACTGCTTTTTCTCCAAAATGAAGCTTTAACACTCTGAAAAGCACATCAAAAACCACTACAGGTCTTGCGTTTCCTATATGAGCACGATCATAAACTGTCGGTCCGCACACGTACATACGCACATTATTGTGATCGATAGGCTTAAATTCTTCCTTAGATCTGGATTTTGTATTATACAGCTTAAGCGTTGTCATATTACCAGTACTATAAAGCTCGCTCCCTAACATATCAGCAATCTTTCAAACAACAAATAAACTAGCTCTTAAACCAAAGCTCATCACTTTGATTTTCCCTATAAAAAGTGATTTGTAGTGACATTGCGTAATTTGCTCCTATATTATAAAGTATGAGTTTAGGTATAAAGTCTATTCATGTTAGAAAGATCCCACAGAAGTGAATTTTATTTCTTTTGATAGGTTTCGCAAAAATTATGCAGTCCATCTAATTCTATTGCTTATAATCTCAATTAGTTCAGCATGCAATACAAGCCACCTGGCAAACACTAGTTCAAATCCTTATGATCCATTTGAAGAAACTAATAGAAAAATTCATGCGTTTAATAAGCATGTTGACGAAACAACATTGAAGCCAGCTGCTAATATCTATGGGCAAGCAATCCCTAGACCTTTAAGACTAGGAACAGCAAATTTTTATGAAAACCTTCAAGAGCCGAGAAGATTTGTAAATCACCTAGGTCAGGCGGAGTTTATTAAAGCAACATCAGATGTAACTAGGTTTGCTATTAATACTTCAATAGGGGTTTTTGGTGTTTTCGACGTAGCCTCTAGGCTAAGTTTATTTTCAGATGATACTGATTTTGATGAGACATTTGCATATTGGGGGTTACCTATAGGGCCATACATGGAATTACCATTCGTGGGACCCAGCTCAGTCAGAGGATCATTATCAATGTTAGCAAATTATACACTAAACCCTATGAGTTTACTGTCTGGCCCAGCCGAGGGAGCAAGTCTAATTACCTTTGGAGCTCTTGATATACTGAACAAACGCTATGAATATGGAACAATGGTCGATACTATTTTGTACAATAGCCTTGATAGCTACTATAGTGCCAGATCAACTTATCTTCAAACACGAATAAATGAACCACCGGAACCTATGGTTGATGACTTAGAACTATTTGATCCTTATTCAGATTATTAACCGTGAACAGTTTCCACTTAAGAATAAATCTGTTTTTTAAAACTGACTTTTCTTTATCAATTATCAATACCACCAGTGAACACACGACTCTCACGGATATCATATTCCTCTAGCGTACTCAATTTTTGCACGCCAACAGGACCTTTGTTTTCCTTGAATAGCCTATTTGCATGCCTCAGCCGAGCCCGATCAAGAGCATTTCTGATTGACCTAGCATTTGCGAAATGGGCTTGCGCCTTTCGCAAGTCAATATACTCTAGAAAAGCTTGTTCAGCACTCTTCGTAAAAGAATAATTCAATTGATCTAGCATTTTGTTGCCAATTTCTAAAAGTTCTTCAGATGTATAATCAGGGAACTCGATGTGATGAGCTATCCTAGATCTAAACCCCGGATTACTCTCAAAAAAAGTATTCATTCTAGCTTTGTATCCCGCTAATATCACTACAAGATCATCCCTATTGTTTTCCATCACCTGTAGTAAGATTTCTATGGCTTCTTGACCATAATCACGCTCATTTTCTGGTCTATAGAGATAATAAGCTTCGTCAATGAAGAGAACCCCGCCCATGGCCTTTTTTAGTACTTCCTTAGTTTTGGGGGCAGTATGGCCAATATATTGCCCCACTAAGTCATCACGTGTGACTGACACTAAATGTCCTTTTCGTACATACCCAAGTTTATGAAGTAATTCTGCCATTCTAAGTGCCACAGTTGTTTTTCCAGTACCAGGGTTTCCAGAAAAACTCATGTGTAAGGTAGGGGTTTCATGAATTAATCCAAGTTTTTCCCTTGCCTTTTCAACCAATAATAATGCGGCCGTTTCACGAATTCTAGTTTTGACAGGTTCTAACCCAATTAAAGTGTTATCTAATTCAAGCAAAACATGCTCCACGCCAGTTTCTATTAATTGGGCGTGGAGGTCAATTTTCTCCTTAGATTGCTTTATCGTATTGAGGTTTTCAGCCACCATTTTCATCCTTTAGAAATATCACTAATTTGGCTCTTTTAATATCGCTTACCTTCTGGATTTTTTGTAGCATAGGAATTGATTGAATACCTCATAGACCTACCCTTTATTTCTTCTCTTGTTACATGAAACCCAGGTTCTTCTTTGGGCCTATTTACAATGAAAGAAAGTTTTATGCTTTCCCATCCATGAGTAGAGTCAAACGCTATAATCCTAATATAATAATCCCCAAATTGTTTTCTGCACTCATTCAATTCGAATACGACAGCAGCAGCATCTGGATTATCAAACATAGGGTGTCCCCACATTTCCCAATATGTATTTCTGGGATGTGGATCATCAGTATACTCAACACTTACAGCCCACCCCTGATCTATACAATATTGTACTTGGGTGTGAATCTGAGAGTCGTCTAAATCTGGTAAAAATGAAAAAGCACCTTGTCTAAGTTTCATCAGTTTTCTCCTTAAGAAGTAGTTGGCGTCACGACAAAGTCGGGAGCATCTGTTGATTCATAATTGAATGAGACACCTTTCCATGTGTCTAATGCCTGTTTTAAAGGCGTACAGTTCTTTGCAGCTCGAGCTAGAATTTCAGGACCATTTTGGACATAATCATCACCAGCATTTCTGGCAAATATCATCGCTTCCAGTGCAACTCGATTAGCTTCTGCTCCAGCTTGAATGCCACCAGGGTGACCAATTGTTCCACCACCAAACTGTAAGACAACATCTTCTCCAAGATACTGAATCAATTGATGCATCTGGCCGGCATGAATTCCACCAGAGGCAACAGGCATTAATTTATTTATTGAAGCCCAATGTTGGTCAAAAAATATCCCAGTTTCGAGTGACTGCGGATTGTATTCCTCTCTCATAATATCATAAAATCCTTTAGTCGTTGCAGGATCTCCTTCTAATTTCCCTACAACAGTACCTGCATGAATATGATCAACACCAGCTAATCTCATCCATTTTGCAATAACTCTAAAAGAAACGCCATGATTTCTTTGTCGAGTATAGGTTGAATGGCCAGCACGATGAAGATGTAATATCATGTCGTTGTCTCTTGCCCAGTTTGCCATTGACTGGATAGCCGTGTAACCGATGACAAGGTCAATCATGATAATAACTGACCCAAGATCTTTGGCAAATTCAGCTCTTTTATACATTTCTTCCATGGTACCAGCAGTCACATTAAGGTATGTCCCTTTTACCTCACCTGATGCCGCAGAAGCTCTATTGACCGCTTCCATACAGTATAAAAATCTATCTCGCCAATGCATGAAAGGTTGTGAATTAATATTTTCATCATCCTTCGTGAAATCCAATCCCCCCTTTAGAGCTTCATAAACAACACGGCCATAATTTCGACCAGATAAACCTAATTTTGGTTTAACCGTAGCACCAAGAAGAGGTCGACCAAAACAGTTTAATCTTTCTCTTTCCACAACGATGCCAGTTGCAGGGCCCTGGAAGGTCTTAATATAAGCAACTGGCAATCGCATATCCTCAAGTCTCAAAGCTTTTAATGGCTTAAACCCAAAAACGTTACCTATAATTGATGCCGTAAGATTAGCAATGGACCCCGGCTCAAACAAATCTAGATCATACGCGATATACGCAAAATACTGTCCCGGTGAATTTGGCACAGGATCCACTCTGTAAGCTTTCGCTCTGTATTTTTCGCAGGCAGTAAGACGATCGGTCCAGACTACAGTCCAAGTCGCTGTTGAACTCTCTCCTGCGACTGCTGCCGCTGCTTCAACAGGATCGACTCCGTCTTGGGGCGTGATCCTGAATAGAGAAATAATATCTGTATCTTTCGGCTCGTAGTCAGGTTCCCAATAGCCCATTTTCTTATACTCGAGAACACCTGCTGAGTATCTTGCCTTTCCTGTTAATTTTTCAGATCCGTCCGGCATATTCGCCTCCTATTTCTTTTGTTTAAATTTTATGTTGATTGAATTAATTTTCCGTTAATGGGTCTAAATTCCCTCTCGTATATTCCTCAGCCATTTCATCCATTGATCTAACTTTAATCTTGGATGCATTTCCACTTGTCCCAAATCGTTCAAAACGATCTTTGCACAAATTTTCCATTTCTTGCATCGCAGGGACTAAGAATTTTCTTGGATCAAATTCTGCTGGTTTTTCACTTGCTATTTTCCTGAACTGACCCGTCATAGCCATCCTACAATCTGTATCAATGTTGACCTTTCTCACTCCTGATTTAATTCCTCGTTCTATTTCTTCAACAGGGACCCCATAAGTTTGCGGCATTTCACCACCATGTTCATTAATAAGATCTTGCAAATATTGAGGCACTGAAGATGATCCATGCATAACAAGGTGGGTGCCAGGTAATTTATTATGGATAGCTTCAATAACAGTCATTGCTAGTATGTCCCCATCCGGCTTTCGACTAAACTTGTACGCTCCATGGCTAGTACCACATGCTATTGCAAGTGCATCAACCTTTGTCTTAGAAACAAAGTCTACAGCTTGATCTGGATCAGTTAGAAGTTGATCATGATCTAACTTGCCTTCCGCACCTGATCCATCTTCTTCTCCTGCTTCACCAGTTTCCAAACTACCTAACACACCCAATTCCCCTTCGACAGATGCCCCTACATAGTGTGCAGAGGCCGTAACTTTAGATGTAATCTCTACGTTGTAATCATAAGTTGAAGGTGTTTTCATATCTGCCAAAAGCGACCCATCCATCATGACTGATGTGAATCCGTATTTAATGGCTGATAGACAAGTTGCTTCGTTATTACCATGATCCTGATGCATACAAATCGGCACTTCAGGATGCATCTCCGAGAGCGCTTTAACCATATGACTAAGCATGACATCGCCAGCATAAGATCTAGCTCCACGACTTGCTTGAATGATCACAGGTGAGTCTACCGCTGAAGCAGCGTTTAGAATCGCCAAACCTTGCTCCATATTATTAATATTAAAAGCAGGCACTGCATATGAATGTTCAGCTGCATGGTCTAGTAATTGCCGTAGTGTAATAAGTGCCATAAATTTCTCCCGTATGATAATTAATGAATATGAACATTCGTAAAAGACCGTAACAACTTTTTCATCCTGCCTTCTTCGATCGCTCTACTAACCGCTTTATTAGCGGTGTAAGTATTAACTGCATTGCCAAATCCAGTTTTCCGCCCGGAATAACAATAGAATTGGCTCTGCTCATCCAACTACCTTCAATCATGGAAATTAAATATGGGAAATCAATTCCATGAGGATCTCTAAATCTAATGACGACCAAACTCTCATCTGCAGTTGGTATCCACCTTGCGATAAAAGGGTTGGATGTATCAACAACGGGCACTCGCTGAAAATTTATGTCTGTCTCAGTAAATTGTGGGCAAATGCAATGCACATAGGCATGCATTCGTCTTAAAATAGTGTCAGTAACGGCTTCGGTTGTATAACCTCGCGCATCAGTATCTCGGTGTATTTTCTGTATCCATTCAAGATTTATTACTGGCACTACCCCAATTTTTAAGTCTGCATATTTGGGAATGTCTACCTTATTGTCTTTAGCCGCACCATGAAGTCCCTCATAAAACAATAAATCCGAATCTTGAGGTAATTCCCGCCATTCAGTGAATTTACCTGGTTCAACACCATGAATTTTGGCTTCATCGTCATTATGTATATAAGTTCTAGTTTTAGCTGTGCCAGTCTCTGCATAGCTTTTAAAGACTTTTTCTAGTGTTTCTAATAAATTCGCATCATATGAAAAATGGGAGAAAGTCTGATCTCCTTCTGCATATCTCTTTTTCAGCTCAGACTTCATTTCATTTCTATTAAATCGATGAAAAGCATCACCCTCGATCATGGCTGCAGATACCTTTTCTCGTTGAAAAATTTTCTCGAAGGTGTCCTTAACAGTGGAAGTTCCTGCACCAGAGGAACCAACTACAGATATAATGGGGTATTTAGTACTCATAATACAACTTTCAATTAAGAATTAAATAATCCACGATTGCGAAATAATGGCGACACTTCTGCTTCCGGTAAATCATTATAAGCCTGCAACCTAGCAATTTCATTCTTAGAACCAAATGCAAATGGAGTTCTCTGATGCAAATCTTCTACAGATAGATCGAGTATTCGATTACAGCAGTCTGTTGCAGAACCACCAGCTTGCTCTATCAAAAATGCTATGGGAGCACATTCATATACCATTCTTAAACGCCCTTTCTCATAACCCTTTCTAGAATCAGCTGGATAAATAAAAATCCCACCTCTAGATAAAATTCGATGTGTCTCTGCTACTAAAGATGCGACCCATCTCATATTAAAATCTATTCCTCGGGGTCCTGATTTACCTGCAATACTGTCATCAATATAATTTTTCATTCTTTTTTCCCAATGACGAGCATTAGAAGCATTTATTGCGTATTCCCGAGTATCGGCAGGTATACTAATTTCTTTTTTTGATTCAACAAAAATATTTTTAACTCTATCTAAAACATAAGTTAGTATCCCGCTTCCCACAGTGAACACTATGACAGTTTGTGGGCCAAAGATAACATACCCAGCCGCCAATTGATTTGACCCCGCAGAAAGAAAAACATCCTTAGCATTTTCTGAATTCAGTTCAACTCCTATAGGTATGGACCGGATCGAAAAAATCGAACCAATAGAAACATTTGTGTCAATATTTGAAGAACCATCTAAAGGATCTATCGCTAAAGCCAAGTTTCCTTCACCACCCAAATCTAGAACGTCAGGTTGCTCCTCCGAGGCATAAAGCCTTATAGAAGAATTAGTCATTTTCTTTACATACGCCTCATCCGCATACACATCCAAAGGCTTTTGATCATCTCCATCAGAATTGACTGCAGTCTGAATTTGTACTTCGTTCCCAATATCCCCTTTTGATATAATGTACGAAAGATCCTGAGCCACAGATGCCAAGCGATCCAGGGCATCTGCTAGATTTGAACTCAGACCATTAGGTAATCGATCAAAGCTAGTATGAGGACTATTCATGATAACACTCCTAAGTCGAAATTTACGACACTTTCCTTTTAAGTCATTTTTTTATTAAATAGAATTGAATTATTATTAATATGAGTTTATATATTTTTAATGGACTGGAGAAAACTTATAACACTAAAACATCTCCGAATGCTGCAGGCCATTTCAGAATCTGGATCTCTTGCAAATGCTGCTGAAAAACTAAACTTATCACCTCCAGCCGTTACTGTACAACTTAACCAGTTAGAACAATATATAAATGTTAAAATCGTAGATAGAGGTCCAAACGGGCGTGTAAATATTTCAAATGTCGGCATAGAACTATTATCCCTCTTCAGACAAATGGATGCTCAAATTAACCGGAGTTTTAATACGGTAGAGCTGCTGAAATTGGGGAAATCAGGGTATGTAAAATTGGGTGCTGTATCTACAGCTCAATACTTCTGCCCATGGATAATCGCAAAAGTCAACAAGCACCTCCCAGATATTACAGTTGATTTAGTAATTGGAAACCGCAATGAAATAATAAGGTCGCTGGAAGACGGAAAGGTTGATTTAGCTATTACTGGCAGGCCACCACGGCAGCCATTAGTTCATGCTGAAATTTTGGGAGACAATCCGCATATTCTTATTCTGCCCCCAAATCACCACCTACTAAATTTAGGAGAAAAACTCAAGAATGCTTCAAATGAAGAAATAAACAACCTACTTGGAAACGACACCTTTTTAGTCAGAGAAGAAGGTTCTGGAACTCGAATTTTGTTGGAACGATTCTTAGATACTATAGGGAGAGGACGGGAGTTTAAGCGAAAAGAATTCTCCTCAAATGAAACAATCAAGCAAGGAGTGATGGCAGGTCTAGGGATAGCACTAATCTCTGCATCCACAGTAACCAACGAAATTAAAGATGGCGGTTTAAAAACCTTAAAGGTCCAGAACCTTCCAATTGTTAGGCAATGGTTTCTAGTGAATTTGATGGAATCAAATTTAAGTCCTGCAGTGACCACATTCAAAAATTTCTTGTTCCAGCACAAAATTGACCTAATTCCAAATATCAAAAATAAACTCTAGGGCGAATTAAGGTTAGAACTTTATTCTTCCTCCATTAAATCCATGATTTCTTGCTGCTTTTTCATCCGTCTCCAGACAAGAAATATGAAAGTAATCACACATAAAGCCGCAATCACTAGACCAACAAACTTAAACCAGTTAGGCTCGAAATAAGATCTAGGAGCAGTCGTTAAAACCACCGCATATATAACACCAAACACGCACAAATAAGACGAAAAACCCTTGCCAAACTTTATTACTGGTTTCAGCACAAGAGTTGTAACAAGTGCCAGAAGGCCATACCCCACAAGAGCAGTCATGTCTTCACTCATTCCTTCCAATGTTCAAATCAGTAAATTAATACTACGTCATATTTTAGAATTAATAGACTACAGCAGTCATATAAGCCTAACACCTCAAGAAAGTAGACTAACAGAGATTTTTATAGTAGACTAGATTAGTTATATTTCAATCGATTAAATGGGGGGGCTCATGAATGAAGAGGAATTAACAGACTCATATTCTCAGGAAGCAAATGAGAATATGAAAGTAGCCATAGAAAATTTAAAAACGAGTCTTACACAAGTTGGATCTGCCGATGCGTATAAAAATGCCCTATTCGGCTTAAAGATCATGGTTGACAAGAAACCTAGGCGAGTAACAGATGTAGCAAACGTTGAACCAGGCTTAAAGCCAAGATCATTAGATTTAATGGTGTATAGTAGGGAGTTAATCCCTCTGGTAGTAGAAGAAATCAAAGTTGCTGGCTTCAAGAATGTCACCAGCGACGTAGAGCTGCAAAGGGTCACCATCGTGGTTCCTCCGCCTACCTTGGAAGATTTAGAGCGCATAGAAGATGATTTAGACAGGGTTGCCAGAAGTACAGTTTCTAACCTCACAAGAATCAAAGCAAATTCGAGCCAAAGGTTGAAAGCTGGACTAGAAAATGAGTATATTGAGGTTGCCGACGCTGGAAGAGCCCGTAAAAATCTCGATGATGCCATTGAACATTATGTTCAGATTTCAAAATTGCTTATATTAAGAAAACGAATGGAAGTAATGGGTAAATATTTCCAGCCAAAAAATGATGATGAGCAAATGATGAAAAAGTTAAAAGGATTCAAAGGTTAGAGACATTACTGCCCAGCTTGGCTCAGTGCCTCTAAAAAATCTTGGGTACTTTTAATTTTTTCCCGTTTATGCAACCTGAATTGAGTTCTAGCTTTGAAATCTCTGACCTTATTCCTGATAATCACACAAATCTTAATCTACATTAATTGCCCACAGCCCTTGCATGCAGGTATCAAGAATTTGAAAGAAGTTGAAGTTAGCTGTACCAACAATGTGAAACTCAAGACAATTAAAGAAAATAATCCTGAATTTCTCAAGAAGCAATACCAACATGCAGTATGTGAGGCATACATTAGGGGATATTTAGATGTTGCCAATCATAACTGTGATTTTGATCTTTATCCTGACAATCTACACAAACTAAATACAAGACAGATATCTATAAAACAAATAACCAAAGCCTGGGAAATCTACTACCAGCAATTACCTGATGACACTGAAGGAAACATTATTGATCATCTTTGGCGTGCACTAAATCCCCATTGGCCTTGTGAAAGCCAGTAGAAAGATTAGTTTAATGTTGCATCCTTTTTTAGAATCAAAAAAGTTTTTACCTTTTGCTCATAGGGGAGCAAATTATTACAAAACTGAAAATACACTAGAAGCATTTAAGAAAGCATTAGATATTGGCTTTACCCATATAGAAACGGATGTGAGAGCAAGCAAAGATGGGGTTCCATATATATTTCATGATCAAACTTTGGAACGGTTAACAGGCGACAAGATTATAATTAACAAACTCAATTCTAACGACCTAGGAAAAATACGAATGCGAGGTGGTACAGCAATCCCTAAGCTAGAAGAAATCTTAGAGGAATTCCCAAAAACCTACTTTAATCTTGACGCTAAGTCTTGGGATGTCGTCCTGCCTCTAGCAAAAACTATTAATCACCTGAAAATATTTCATCGCATATGCATAGGAAGTTTCAACGACTATCGGATATCCACATTGAAAAAACTTATTAATGGTCCCATCTGTTACACTGCTGGTTCCTTAAAAGCATTAAATATTGTAATAAGGGCAAACCTCGGAATAGTTCCAAAAATAACAGAGCCATGCATCCAGCTTCCCCTTTTCTTCAGGGGGGTAAAAATTATTAATCAATCTTTAGTCACAAAAATTAAAAAAAGTGGTGCAAAACTACATATATGGGGAACAAACAATGAGTACCACATTAAGGAGCTCATAGATTTTGGAGTCGATGGATTAATGGTAGACGATTGCTTGCTTTTGAAGAATATTCTTATAAAGAAGGGCATTTGGGAGTAAATGGAACTGTTCTGGGCAATTATACTTTAGGAGAAAGCATCATGATTTTACACTATGCAGCAAATAGTAGGGCGGTAAGGGTAGCGTGGTTACTAGAAGAACTGGGGATCCGATATGACGTAAAGAAATATTCTTTAGGAGA
>MDTC01008304.1_pt1 | contig 11518 bp, 15 predicted proteins | sample 811181 | NCBI WGS metagenome assembly MDTC01 (sample SAMN05326644, study PRJNA326480) | marine metagenome | isolation source: seawater | place: Pacific Ocean: North | collected 2011 | reverse complement strand
TTGATGTTCTTACTTCTTTAGTTGCAACTAACGTGGTAGGCGTAATACTATCTGGAATACGTGCATCTGAAATTGTCCCGCTTGTCAACAAACCAGCGCTATGGTTTGGTAAGCGAGCAGCATTGAGAGTACCAGCATTAATGTTGGTTGCGTTTCTGTAATAAGAACCGTCCTGACCATCAAGTTGGTCTGCATTAATGTTTAAAGCATCGATATCAGCTTTGGTTTGATCAGCAGTAGCTCCACTTTCGATTCCGTCTAACTTTGTGCCGTCAGCACTTACATCTCTGCCGTCAATAGTGCCTGTAATAGAGATGTTTCCAGTACCAGTAATATCGTTTGAATTTAAATCCAGATTACCTCCTAATTGAGGTGAAGTGTCTCCAACAACTTCCGCTGGAGGAGTATTGGTAAAGTTGTTGTAATCTAAGTAGTAAGATCCTTCTTGCCCATCCAGTTTATCTGCGTTAATCCCTAGAGCATCAATATCGGCTTTAGTTTGGTCAGCCGTAGCACCACTTTCAATTCCGTCTAACTTTGTTCCGTCTGCACTTACATCTCTACCATCAATGGTGCCTGTAATAGAAATATTTCCAGTACCAGTAATATCATTTGAATTTAAATCAAGATCGCCTCCTAACTGTGGTGTTGTGTCTCCAACTACTTCTGCTGGAGGAGTATTAACAAAGTTGTTGTAATCTAAGTAATAAGATCCCTCTTGTCCATCAAGTTTATCCGAATCTAAGTTTGTGCCTGCACCGTCATTCCCCGCATGCCAAATCTTGTTTCCATTGACTTTTGCTTCACCACTTGTTCCTGGTAACAGATTAATGCCATTAATTAATGTAGTACCTCCTTGGCCAATACTGATGTCATTGCTTGCATTCCATTCAAGGAGTGTTCGAATAGATCCATCGTTATATCCAGCAATTCGGTGACCGCTTTCGAGACCAATGGCAACATCAGTTGCTGTATCTGTAGCAGTTCCATCTGGATCAAAGGTAGCAAGTGTACCTTCAAAAACAATAGGTGCTTCTCCAGTTAATATTCCCTGGAAGATATCATCCTCATCTGATTTTAATAATTCATCAGCATGGTATCCATCAACCGTGTCTGCATTACTTCCAATAATCTCCGCAGGCATATCAGTGATATTATTCCAACTGGTGTAGTAAGTTCCTTCTTGTCCGTCAAGTTTATCTGCATCTAATCCTGATCCAGTGCCATCTACTGTCTTAACAGCAGTTAAGAGCTCAGCAGCTGTTTGATCTGCAGTTGCACCTGCTTCAATGCCATCTAATTTGGATCCATCAACAGATAAATCACGTCCATCAACAGTTTCAGTTCCACTGAAAGTAATATTGCCGGTCATCTCACCACCAGCCAATGGCAGTTTAGTAGCAATACTATTCGTTACTGTCGTAGCAAAGTTAGGATCATCTCCAAGAGCTGCGGCTAGCTCATTGAGAGTATTAAGAGCTTCAGGTGATGAATCTACAAGATTAGCAACAGCTGTATCTGTGTAACCTGTGTAGTACGAGCCTTCTTGTCCATCAAGAGTATCTGCATCTAAACCTGAACCACTCCCTTGACTAATTCTCGCAGCAGGCACAGTACCACTTGTAAGTAAAGCTGCACTGTGGCCAATAACAGAGAATTCAATTTGACTGCCGTCTGTTGCCCCTGCTCCTAAGTTGGAAATACTGATACCAGTACCAGCAGAAACGTTTGCTCCATCAAGAACAGTGACAGCAGCGGGTGAACCACTAACGCCTTGTTGACTGCGATAAATAATTAAACCTTGTGATGCATCGTAAGCAAGATCTCCATCATAATAAAGGTTACTTTTTTCTAGATCATCAAAGCAAATTTTTCGTGCTTCTGAATCACCAATATCCGCGATACGTGCATCTGGAATAGTTCCAGCATTTAAATTACTGGCATTTTGATAGAAAGAGCCTTCCTGATCATCAAGCTTGTCAGCATTTACTGCCTGACCAATTGTATCTGAAACTGTAAGGTAACCGGCACCATTCGCAAGCTCACTATTGTTTGTAGGAATATGTGGATAACTCCAGGCCTGCCAATCAGTAGATAAAGCGGGGTTGTCTCCAACAATTACATATACTTTGCTTTCATCATTACGAATAACCCAATCACCTTTTGAACCAGTAATTGCAAGCATAGCGCTTTGATCAGCTACAGCTCCTTTATACTCAGTAATGGCTAGTTCCGGTACTTGAGAATCAATGAGTTTCCCATAGAGTAAGTCAGCTTTAGGAACAATGTCAGCTGCTAACAAATATGGCTGTAAGTCAGAAATTTGACTTTCAGTGATTTCTATATTGTCAAATGATGTCTGAAAATCAGCTGTCATTGCATTGATTGCAAGAACAACTCCATCGAAGTTCGCTGGCAACGAGCTTATGTTAAATGCGTTATTGCCAGAGTACTGTTGTAAGGCTCTAATAATTTCAGAATAGTTAGACACAGCAACCTTTTCACTTTTCTTCTATTTTATTACTTTTGCTATGATCTATATTTTGCAGTCTTTTTGGCTACATCTTCAGGCTGTTTGCTAAATTGTTGGTTCTTTCTAGCAGCAGCTCTTTTTTTAGCAGTGCTTCGCTTGTACTCTTTATCTGTAAGAGCTTCCCTTGCATTTTTAGGTAAATATCGCTCACCTGTAGCACCTTTACCTTGAGTACTATTCTTGCCAGATTTTGTGCCCCAGTCCTCCTTTGTCCAGCTATCAAGTGATTTCTGAGAGTCTGCTTTACTCATTTGACTCCTCAGATTCTTCAACAACTTCTGCGAAATCCGTAAAAGTGATAGCTCCTACTTTTCTCTTTTCGTTGATTGCTAAAAGATGAGAATAGAGAATTTCTTGAAAGTGAGGATCATCAACTTCACCTGCATCCGTCCTAGGTATATACACAAATCTTTTGTAACTTAAGCCAGATTGATCAGAATAAATTATCTCTGCTTGTGTTGCAGCATTGTCGAATTCAACAATGTCGTAATCAGTTACTTCTAAACCAGCTAACGGATAATTTACAGTAGATTCTTCAGGCATATCAGTAGTGTTTAAGCTTTTACAATACTAGCAATTAGTAACCTTAATTTTTATAGCCGCCGCCTTTAGCTTTGTACGCTTTAGCAAGCATTTGTGCTTTGCGTGCCGACCACTGTCCTGGCTTACCACCTTTGCCTCCAGATTTAATATTCTGGAAAAGACGCTTTCGCATGCCAGGTTTTGTATAGTTGCCGGCTTCGTTTACTTTTGATTTTTTATCAGACATTAGACAAATGGCAATGTAGTTTTTGGATCTCCGTGACTCATTGATAGTTTTACAGGAGCCGGATAAGTTTCAGGTTTTTTAGCGCAGCCTTGGCCCATTTGATTTGCAGGTGGGAACCAGATCTGTCCAGCAAGACGATTATGCATAATTACTAACAGTTCCAACGTTTACGAGCAGCTTTACCGCGTTCACCAGTCCATCCTCTTGATCGAGCACAGAATGATTTACGTCGAGCAGCGTCTTTCTTAGTTTTAGGGTTTGGTGCAGGTGCTTTTAAATTAGAGCCAGTCCTTCGATTAATTGAAGCTCGGCCCTTGGCTGTTAGCCCCGCTCCTCTAGAAACAGGTAATTTATGACCGCCTTTGACAGTCATCCCTTTCATAGAACCTTTCTTTTTGCTTTTTGTGTAAGCTTTGGCTTTAGCTTTAGCTTCTTGACGGCTAGCCATTAAGTATAAACAAGCAGACTCTAAATTTATTTTAACGGATCAGGCTTTCCTGATGTAATTGCTACAGCTCTTTTATAAAAATATGAATCGGTCTTATCAGCTTCCTCTAAGGCAGCCTTGACCTTTTCCCAATTTTCAAGTTCAGTTTTGTCCATAATAATTAAGATGAATTGCTTTCGCCGTGTGCTTCAAGATGTCTCATCTCAGCATGCATTAGGTCACTTAAATTAGAAACCTGAGCGCAGCAGCTTATTATTAAACCCCTTTGATTAGGTGTTAAGTTCTGGGCATCTAGTGCATCTTCGGAAAGTACAACTGAGATATCACCCAAAGACATTATCAATGCGGGCATGCCCCATTTTTCAACTAAGCCTGACATGACAGATAGAAGAGGATTAGATCCATTTTCAACTTCTTTCCAAAAAATTGCACGTTCGGCTGGGGTCATTTATTTAAGACTTAGTCTTTTAAGTCTACAGTAAATACTGTGATCGCTTTTTGATACTTAGCCAATCGATCTTGATAACCGTTCCAACCGCCATTAATTTTGAAGCAACACTGATCAAATCCTTCATCTAAACAAATCCTTAAAAGATTATTATCTTCTATCCATCTCTTGGCTGATCTGAATGGGTAATGGGCTGCTACATACTTGTGACCTCGTTCTAAAATTAGTGGATCAGCAAGGTCTTCAGCGCAGCGAGCATAGTTGTATTTGCCAGTCAACATTAATACACCGGCGCCTTTATATTTTGGTCCGTCACCTTTAATTGTGTTACCTAAGTCTTCTCGAAACTCGTATGCAGAACCATCAGCCCATTCAGTCAACCATTTGAAGTTACCAGTTTCGTGCATAAAATTAGCAGCTAGCATTGCCACAGCTGTGATGTGATCATCAAAGCCAGTCAATGCCAATAACTTATTAAAGTCATTACAGAAGGTTTTATTAAAAGCATATGAAGGTCTACCTGTTAGCTTTTCCATTATTGATGAATCAATAATTTTTTCCTTTAGTACTGGCGTTTGGCTTCGATAAAGTAAAGCAAATTCATCAAGAAGGTCTTCAGACAACTGTGACTCTAGATAATTCCAGGCAGTAATCTGATGAGCTTCACCTTTATAATATTTAGCTGCTTTGTTTAAATTAATTGTCATATGACTACTTAGATCATGCAGCAATTCTAATCAATAAGATCCTTCTTTAAGTTGTTTTACCTCAGCACTCAACTCTTTGATAGCCTCAACTAATAATCCAACTAATGGTCCGTATGCAACTGTCTTGTATCCATTCTCATGATCTTGAACTACTTCAGGGAGCACTGCCTCTACATCTTGTGCAATCAATCCGGCACGCCGAATATTGCTATTAAGATCAGTACGTTCAAAAGTCACACCATTCAATTCACAAACTTTGTTAATTGCGTTTGTGATTGGTAAGACATTACTTTTAAGCCTTGCATCCGAGAATGCAGTGATGTCACCGCTAGATACAATAGCACCAGAGAATGTAGTAGTAGACGTAGATAAAAGTGTTTGTGCGCCGGCAGCTGAATCTAATCGAAGATAACGAGAATCGGAGCTACTTTTTCCATAAGCTGTATCAGTGATTTGAGTATTAAGCCAGGATGTATTAACAGATAACGTGCGTGTAGTGTTAGCACTTTGGTTTGCTGTGGCGTTTGTTCCAGAGGCAGTAATGCTAGAACTACCGTTGACATTAATTTGACCGTCGTTTACATTATCCGTGGTATTGTCGTTTAAAAGTGTGATTGTAGTATTACCAGTTTGATTTACATCAAACGTTTGATTAGATAAACCAGGCTGAACAATAGTAATAGTGCCTGAACCTGGAACATTTACAGTATCAGTGTCATTTAGCGAAATTAATGTATTACCATTTTGATTGACAGAGAATGTCTGATCCGAAATACCACTCTGCCTGACAGTAATTGTTCCGTTTCCAATTGTTGCACTTGCAGGGATATCAGAGGTTAATGCAATAGTACCTCCGGTATTAGGTAATGTATAAGTACGGTCAGTAGTAAGATTGCTGAAGTCTAATCTTCCAGAAACTGAACTGCTGCCTTCTTTGTAAAATCGGTAATTAGCACTCGATTTGAAATATGTTGATGAACCAGTCTCGCCTACAGTAGCCCCACCAGCTCCAGCAAGTGTTATGCGACCTGAGCTAGATCCAATGGTGTAGGCGTTTGTCCCAGTAATGCCTGAGACACCTGAAAGTGCTCCACTGACATTACTTGACCCATTAAACGATTGACCCCAAAGTGTTTTGCTATTAGTCAGCTCATTAGCTGTCGTTGCGAGAGTTGCACTTGGAACAATGCTTAAATTACCCTCTGCTACAGAAATGCCAGTAGAAGTCACACTAATAGTATTGTCAGCCGCATTAACTGACAGTGTTCTAGTAGTGTTAGTAGTCTGATTTGTGGTGGCATTATTACCGCCAGCAGTTAATCCATTGCCAGCATTAATATTAATTTCCGAATCAGATATTTCATTTGTAATCTGTGTATTCAACCAAGTCTGATCTACTGCTAATACTCTGGTAGTTGCCGATGATTGATTTGTAGTGGGATTAGTTCCAGAAGCGGTGAGGCCAGTGCCTGCATTGATATTAATGTCTGTGTCATTAGCAGGCACAAAGGCGACAATATCATCACCGCTATCTTTAATAAAAATAGTTGGATCTTGAAAATTAAAATTAACTGCTAACTCTCCATATTCCATCTGCCCAGACGTGGGCTCTTTTGCTTGCGAGTTTACAATGACACTGGAGCGTTTATGTTGAATTTTTGCCATCAGTAATAACCTTATGTTGTGGAGTAATAATCCTATTGTTATTTTAGTATTCTATTTCACTTCCCAATTATCAAGCATATCCATCAAGTTTTTCTCAACCGCTTTACCTAACAGATGTTGATAACTCATAAGAGATTTTGCACACTCTTTCAAATTCTCTCCTAAAACCTTTGCATCATCGCATTGATCAATCTCTGCATTAATGACTCGAAGGCGTAATTGCTTTTCTAACGGCAGCTCAAAGTCTTCTGGTTTAAACATACGCTTTTATCCTTCTTCTTGTTTAATATTAGCGTCTTAATTTAAAAGAGGTAATACTAGAAATTGTTGTTTAACATCACATAAGCTAATTCTACGTCGTCAAGATTTAGGCCTTGAGCTAATGCAAACAGTACTTCTAAGGTTGTAATACCTCCTCTTTTGTATGACTGATTAAAACGTGACGCTACATCAGTAATTTCATCGCGAAGTTTTTTCTCAAATTTCAAACGTGATTCAATACTTGGATATGAGTTAGGTTCCTTTGTTTTCTTCTTTTCAATAAACATTGTTGCGATGCTGTGCTTGCATTGTTTATAACTCATACGATCTTTTTCGTTTTCCCAGCTTTCAATTTTACCAGCAGCTTGATTTTTTCCTATAGCTGAGTAATCATCTTGACTCATGACCGTTGGCAAAGGATATTGCTTTTGTCGGTTCATCTTTTTGGTATTATCGTCGAATGATTCTTGCGGTGCGCTTAAAATTGATCTTGAATGACTGGGACAACTACATGCATAGACTACCGCTGGCCGAAGTGAATAACCTGTCGTAAATACTTCATCCATCCAAGGATCTACATCAGTATCTATTAGTAGCCAAGGATCACTTCCTGGCTTATCGTTATGATAATATTCACCATCGTATTCATCGAGTGAAGTTTTGGTGAAACTGTAGTCAGTAAATAGTAAAGTTAATTGCTCTGTTGTAGGCGAATATAACTTGATTTCTGTTGTAGATGGAATAGATTTAATTACCAGATCAGTACCTTTTTCTTCAACGCCTAATATTTTGAATGGGAGGATTGAATAAGAGAAACGTCCTGTCTCCGAATCGACAACCTCATCTGTCAGCAACTGTTTGTTAAACAGTTTTTGATATGCTCCTTTGTCAAAGATATAGTTACCAGTAATCTCGTAATCAGCAGAGCTGGATTCGTAAATGCTTGTTAGTGATGAAATATCATATATTGTTGGGGGCAGATCACGCTGGTCTGTCTCAAGTATCTTGATAGTTTTGTTTGTTTCATTATCAACTACATCAACTGTGAAGAAATCAACAGCATCATCAAACGTTAGTTGTGTAGCTGAGCTCTTATCTTTTTCAACAAAGAAGTCTTCAATATAAACTACGTTTCCTACTAGGTCTTGATATTCAAAATTTTCATATCCTTGTCCTGCCACTAAACTTGCTTTAGGAACAGTCACTTCTACTTCAGTTTGTTTGTCGTATGATTTACCTAAATACAATGCAGGATGATTACTACTGTTCAATATATTGAGTAAGGTTGCTTCTGTTTCACCATCAGTCAATCTATCGCCAATCATCTGCAACAGTAATCGTGAATCAGGTCCATTGCTAACTTGTACCCATATTTCATTACTTAATTGACGATTCCTATACGTAAGGGGATTATTGAATACTTGCGTTACTGTTCCAAGGTCAACTGTAGAAGATACAATCCTCTTCATTACATAGTGATTAGCACTGTCAGATCCGCTTGTTGCAAATTTATATCCACTAAAGGTAACGTCTATCTCAAATTCAGTGCCTTGATATAGCTTAGAAGTTATTTGCGAAGTCTCATACGAATCAGTAAGTTCGTTTAACGTCTCAAGCTTATACCAAGCAGCCGCATTGAAATACTCGTAACCCTTGCGCCACTTTGACCAGTTAGCATCTAAGTCATATTTTTCAATGACAGACCGAGTAACTGAAGATCCATAACGTCTGTCACTTGGGTATTGACCAGCAGCGCCTTTCTTTTTACCACGATCTGTTTTATCAAAATCTTTGAAAGCAAATGACTGTGCTTTACCAAAGCCGTTTTGCTTTCTAGGCATCAATAGAATCCGCCTTGTACTCCGATCAGTGGAGCATCAGATGCTGTGGGGTTTCCAGTTTGCAGTTCAACAGCTGCCCACAGTGCCTTCCCTTTGGGGATATAGAGAGCTTGGAATTGTGTATCGGTCCCAGTCTGAGGCATTGGAGCGATAATCTTTGGCATGCCGCTCCACTCAGTCCTCTGACCAACTGATGCAGATCCAGAGTTAAAGGTACCAATAAAGATACCCTGTTGTGGCCGCAAGTAGTCAGAAGCGTTGCTGAGATACAGATTAATTACATACGCAACACCACGTGAAATGCAGTACACATCCTCAATCAGGCAGCCGTCTTGAGTTGTTCCATCAATAATTAATTGAGCAGTGTTTGTACCACCAATTGCAATCCCTGAGTTTTCAGCAACTGATGCTCCGGACAGGTCAATAATTTCGTGCAATACACGGTCAATTAAAAGTGGTTGTTTGTTTGTTGCGGTTGATGCCATTGTATTTTCCTTAGATTAATTGCTTATGCTGATTTTTTCGATTTGTCTCTGCCGCCACCACGCTTTGTATCCATGCCTTGGGCTTGAGCTTGAATCTGGGGGGTTAATGCACTAGGCATTTGATTTGAAAATGTAGGAGGGAATCCTCCAGGGATACTTAATCCAGCTTCCATCGATTGACCGAGCGGTCCCATTGGAGATGGAACATGCGAAGAAGGTTGACCTTCACCATACAATTTCTGAGACCTCATACCCGTCTGTTGAGTATTATATAAAGCATCCATCATATTCATCGTATCAAGCGTTGGTTGCTTCTGAAGAGACAGATGAGCTTGTAAATTATTTCGTGTTCCCGGTACCTGATTTTGATTCAAAGTAGAAGGACTAACAAAACCAACTGATCCTAATTTTGAACCATCAGCTGCCATATCATCGTAAACAAACAGACCAGGTCCACCAGGTTGAGGTGCACCGCCACCCATTGATTGTCCAACTTTAGGATTATTCATCAGGTTGCCTTTGCCTTGTGGAGTATCACGCATCGGTTGCGGCGCTGGAGCTCCGTTGAAGGTTAGGTCTGATTTTTTGACGGCATTTGGGTTGTCACCTGCGGCTTTACGCCTTGCCATTTTCTCTTTACTCATCTCAAGCCCTCATGGTGTTTTGACGATTGTTTAGTCCAGGATATTGAATACCCTGCGACATCATTGTTAAACGCTCTTGAACAGCAGCGCCTGCAATTTCTGGATCCACTTGAGGATTGACAGTCATTGATGACTGACCGTCAAGATATCCAGAAGTGTTTACTGGATCAGATAGCAGTTGATTACCTGCATTGTCAGCACGAGGTTTAAATACTCCGGTAGCGCCATCGATGTGATCGCCGGTCATTAAATTCACGTTTGCATACTTAGGATTACGAGAGGCTTTGCTTGCAACACCAGTACCATTTTCATATACAGATTGCATGCCCCACATAAAACTGTTCTGGGAATCAGCTTGTGCTAATGCAGCACGTTTCTTTGATTCGTAATCAGTATCTCGACCATACCGACCCATCTCAATCTTTTGAGTTGCCATAACAGCCTTAATCATTTCCTAGATATATTCTACAATTATCTCCAGAATGATTTGATGATCATACGTGTACCAACTGAAGTATCTGCTGGCCCTGGTACTGCCATAATAAACTCAGCTCCAGATCTGGCAAAGGCATTCTGTCTAATTTCAGGACGACGATAGTTAGGCACATATAAAGTCTCTGCCATTCGATCGACTTCTCTCAGATAGATTTCCCTAAAGTATTCATCTCCTTTAAGCGGATCAGACGTAGCAATTGTTCTTTGTACGTCACCGGCAATTTGTTCCAACCGGCTGTAATTAGGCGAACCACTGCTGTCAGGGAAATATTCACTGTTATCCCAAGCCTTGTCACACCGTCTAATGTGATTGATGATTTGGTTGTAGAAGAATTCGTCTGGAATTAAATTAAGAGCTTCTTCAATTCGAGCCCTATCACCAGCAGGGATTTGAGATCCTGCATTAATACCAAGGTGAAACCTTACTTTTGATTTATTAAAGTCATCTAACTGCATTACACTAACCCTTGCGCTGAGTAGGCATCACGTAAAATACTTTGTAGTGCAACCTCATCTCCAGGAGCAAGACCTCCTTGAGATTGAATTTTCGCTAAGAGGGCACCTGCGTTTGAAGGGTCGTTTATTGCTTCTTGCTGAATAGCAGCACCTAAGCCACCACCTAGCATCAAACCTACTAAGCCGCCTGCCATACGAAGACCAGGTTTTAATGGACGATTAGTACCACGAAGATTACCAATTGTGCTTCCTACCTTGTGCGGGATAGTACCAAGTAAAGCACCTAGACCAGCACCTCCTCCGGCACCTAATGCAACCATATCCTCTAGCTGTGGAGCATTCTGAGCATCCTGAATTGCTTTTGCTAGCAACAGCTGTTCAATATCTGGATTCATTATCGTTGCATCAATAGTAATTCTATTTTAACTAATGAAGATTAGATCCTCTTCAATCAATTGTTCCCAATTAACACGGGGGATATTTTCTAATTGTTTGAGATTAGAAAATCGCTCACCACTTAATGACATCCGTAGTTCAACAATTCTTTTAGCAGTTGCGTAGCCTACTCCTGGAAGTCTTTTTGCAATCTGTTCAGCAGGTGCGCTATTTAAATTCAGTCGAGTATCTTCAATAGGAACTACAGTCGAAGGTAATTCTTCTTCTGGTTCGGGTGTGATCTGAGGTGCTTCTACTTTTGCCAGCCTTCCTTTTTCGCGATCGTAAGGTACTAATTGATCTAGACTTACAAAAGTAATATTGCCGCCAG
>MDTC01105778.1_pt1 | contig 11520 bp, 4 predicted proteins | sample 811181 | NCBI WGS metagenome assembly MDTC01 (sample SAMN05326644, study PRJNA326480) | marine metagenome | isolation source: seawater | place: Pacific Ocean: North | collected 2011 | reverse complement strand
TCATCAGATTCTATAACTAATCAAGGCAACTCGCTTGCCAGACCTTTTAAGACGATCCAAAGAGCGCTGATTGAAGCAGCGAGATTCTCTTATGTCAAGGGAGTTAATAATGATATTGTTGAAAAGACAACAATTCTTCTCTTCCCAGGAGAACACATTGTTGATAACCGTCCAGGATATGCAATCTACGATAATGGTGGCGCTGCATATGCTGTTTCAAGAGCAGGCGGTATTGGTGTTTTAGCTTCTTCAGTATTATCTTTAGGTCTAGATTCCAACTTTGACTTACAACAAGAAAACAACGATCTTTATAAGTTCAACAGTTTTTATGGTGGTACAGTTATTCCTAGAGGTGTTTCAATCATTGGATTGGATCTTAGGAAGACAAAAATAAGACCAAAGTATGTTCCTAACCCAACAGATCCTGCTGTTGATCGTAGTGCGATATTCAGAGTTACAGGAACTTGTTATCTTTGGCAGTATTCAATCTTTGATGGTGATCCAAATAGTTTTGTATATACAGACCCTGATGATTTTTCAGAGGTAAATCAGTCTGTACCTAACTTCTCTCACCACAAACTTAGTGTCTTTGAGTATGCTGATGGTGTCAATAATGTCAGTAGTTATGGTCTAACAGACCTTGACATGTATTATAGTAAGGTATCTAATGCCTTTAATGCATATCGTGATATTGATCAAAAGTTCCCAGCAGATCAATATGGATTTGCTAAGATGCGTCCAGAATGGGAAATCGTTGGTGCTTTCGCAACTGACCCCATTAATATTTCCAATATTATTGCTGGTAATGGTTTCACTGCAAATGCAGTTGTTACAGTAACAACAAATGAACCACATGGATTAACTGTTGGTACACCAATCAAAATTAGTGGTGTTGGTGGTGCTGGTATTACAGATCCATATAATGTATCAACAACTGTTCAGAATGTTCTTGATACAACATCATTTACATATTTACTTCCTTCATTTGCTTCTTATCCAACACTGAATCCATCTCCTAGTTCTGCTGGAGCACAAGCTATTATTGAAACTGACACCGTAAGTGGTGCATCTCCTTATTTCTTCAATCTCTCCTTACGTTCAGTTTGGGGTATGAATGGTCTGCTTGCAGATGGTGATAAAGCTGCTGGATTTAAGAGTACTGTTCTTGCACAGTACACTGGTATTTCCCTGCAAAAAGATGATAGAGCATTTGTAAAGTATAACCCAGAATCTAGAACTTATGAGTCTATTCCTATTACAACTGTAAGAGGATCTGAACTTCCACTTGGTGCATCATCAACTGACACTAATAAAATTTATCACATTGATCAGTTTGCTATCTATCGTAAAGGATGGGAAACAACTCACATTGAGATTTCTAATGATGGATTCTCTCAGTTGGTTTCGATCTTCGCAATTGGATTTAATAGACATTTCCACGCACTGAACGGTGGAGACCACTCTATTACTAACTCTAACTCCAACTTTGGACAGTTAGCTCTTGTATCTACAGGATTTAAGAAAGAAGCATTTAATAAGGATAATCATGGATACATAACGTCTATTATTCCACCTAGAGATATTGAACTTGTAGAAGATACCATTGAATGGTTATCTCTTGATGTTTCATTAACAAATTCTGTTGGTGTTTCAAGTCATCTTTACGTTAAAGGATTTAATGATGAGGATGTTCCACCAGCAGCACTGATTCAAGGATATAGAGTTGGTGCAAGAGAAAATGATAAATTGTATGTTGAGAGTGGTGGTCTAACTTATTCCGCTGACATTTACATGGTTAATAATGTCATTGGAGTAGGTACTGTTGCATTGGGAGCACATAGTTCCAAGAAATCATATACTGTAGTTTCTGGTCCAACTGATAGTATTCTGAAGATAGGACCACACGATTTACTTACTGGTGAAAGTATCAAGATTAATAGTGATATTGGAGACCTTCCAGAAAATATCTTAGCACATGCAACATATTATGTAATTGATCTTGGTGATAATGATAGTATTCAACTTGCAGCTTCCTTAACGAATGCCACTCAAGGTAAGGCAGTTCAAATGTATAAGGGAAGCAATCTTAGATTGGTTAGTAGAGTTGCTGAGAAGGATTCTGGTGATTTTGGATCTCCTATTCAGTATGACTCTACAAATACTAACTGGTTCATTCATACAAATGCAGATAACGAAATCTATAATGCATTCCAGTCCCTAGGTGTTGGACAATTTGGCGAGGCAAGTGATCTTACCTACGTTAATAGAATTGCTGATGATAGAAGTATTGATGAAAGACTTTATAAGGTTAGAGTTGTTATTCCAAAAGAGATTCAAGACTCAAAAGATCCTGAACCTGGATTTGTTATTCAAGAAAGTAGTTCTACTGGCGTAAGAAATAACGCTGATTTTACTCGGGTAAGTCTTGCAAGCACTGATTATGAGTTTGAGAGAAATCCAAGGTTTATTGCAACTTGTTCGGAAACAGGTGGAACTGTTACTGTTTTAACTGAACTACCACACGGATTACAGTCTGGTGATGTTGTTAAGATTGTAAATGTTACTAGTTCAACTAATAGTACTACTAACAATTCTGTTGGATTTAATGGAAGATTTGAAGTTACAGGAACTCCATCAGTAAATGAATTTACTTATGGTACTACGGACGTACTGGGAATTGGGCATAGTACTGGTGTGTTCCAAAATGACGTTACTGTAAGAAATACTGTTCTACCAAGATTTGAGCGTGAAGATTTAAAAACTAATCTCTTTGTTTACAGAAATGAGATAATTAGTAATTATGTTTATGATCAACAAGATGGTATCTATCACATTTATTTCCTAAACTCTTCAAACTATATCCCAACTGAGTTTACTGACTATGCATATGGACAGGTTCCTAATGATCTTTATCCACAATTAGATAGAGATAATATTGATGCAAACCCACCTGCTTCTAAGACTTTTGCAAAGAGAGATCCAATTGGTGCAGTTGTAACTAATGATCTGAAGAAGAGTATTACTAGAGAAAGTATTGACCGCCAATCCGTTGCTATGGGTATTGGTCAAACTATCTTGAGTGTTGATAGGGATGATGCTCTGGGTATTACAACTGTACACTTCTCTCAGAACCATAATCTTGCTGGTATTGTAACCTATCATACACTTTATCCTGGATCTGGATATAACAATGGAACTTTCAGAAATGTAAAACTATATGATGTTGGTACAGAAGATTGGCGTGGAGCTACCGCAGAAGTTGTTATTTCTGGTGGATCTGTCACTGATGTCCACATCATTTCTCCAGGTAGTGGTTACTTGGGTGCCGTAGAAAATGGATCTAATACTACAGAAGGATTAGATTTTGATCAGACTACTGGTATTGGAACTCTTGCTGTTGGTGCTGGTATTACGATTTCAAGAACTGGAATTACAACTGTTTACGGTAATACTATTCAAATTACAGGTGATGGTTTTGTTGATGATTCATATTACAGAATTCATTCCCTTCCATCAGCTACATCAATTGCGTTTGCACACACTACAGGTGATCCAGTATTAAGCACCAATCAGTATTTAATTCATGTTGGACCATCTTCTAAGATTTCGTCTTCTGCATATACTGCATTAACAGGAATTACAAATATTGTTACAACTACTGCACACGGAGTACGTCCTGGTAATTCCTTAAAGATTAATGATGTAGCAGGAAACTCTCTTGGATCTTTTATAGTTCAAAATAAAGTAAGTGCAACTGAATTTACAATTAAAACTAATGGTGCAATAAGTGCTGCTAATGGATATGTATTGAAGGAATACTATTCACCAAATAATGCACCTTCTGATATTAGAAGTGAAAACTTTGGTGTTAGACACGTCACTTTCTATGATAATGATGAATTCACATTATCATCAAGCCTTGATATTGGGGCAACATTACTCAACTTTACTCATGACAATTCATATCCAGAATTGAGATTGACTCTTGGATCTTATATTCAAATTGATGAAGAAATTCTTAGAGTATTGAGTACTAATAATACTACACAAGCAACTGTTCTTCGTGGTGCATTTGGAACTCGTACAGTACCTCATGCTGTAAATTCACTCATTAAGAAGATCAAACCACTTCCTGTTGAATTTAGAAGACCTTCTATTATTCGTGCTTCTGGTCATACGTTTGAATATCTTGGTTATGGTCCTGGTAACTATTCAACTGGTCTGCCAAGTATTCAACTTAGAACTCTTACTGAAGAGGAAGAATATCTTTCACAGTCTCAGGAAAGAACAGCAGGTCAGGTTGTTTACACTGGTATGAACAACAGAGGTGATTTCTACATTGGAAACAATAAGAAATCATCAACTACTGGTGAAGAAGCATCCTTTGATATTCCAATTCCAACTGTCACTGGTGAAAGTGCTGCTAGATTGAGCGTTGTATTTGATGATGTAACCATTAGGGAAAGACTGTTGGTTGAGGGTGGATCTAGCGGTCAGGTTCTGTCTCAGTTTGATGGTCCAGTAACATTCAACAAGAATGTTGGATTTAGTGGTGATGTCATAATGCAGCAATCTCTGCGTTTGAAAGGTGGTACTAATTCAACAAATACCACAACTGGTGATTTGGTTGTTTCTGGTGGTGCTGGATTTGGAGGAAACTTACATGCTGCCGGTGGTTTAACTCTAGGTGATACAACACAATCTCATAACGTACTAACTGGATCTTTAATTACTCCTGGTGGTGCTGGTATTGGCAAGAATCTAAACGTTGGTGGTGATGTAGATATAACTGGAGTCACCACTATTGGTGCGGGGTTAAATGTTGATGCTGATTTTAATATCAGAACATCAGTTCTTGGAATTACTGTAACGAAATTCTCTGTTGATAGTGCAACTGGTGATACCACTCTGGGTGATTTGTATGTCAATGGCAATACAACACTGGTTGGTAGCACCAATACTTATGGTTCTCTCTCAGGTGATTCTCATACATTCAACGGTAACGTTGATATGAATCATGATCTTAATGTTGATGGCACCACTACATTGGATGATGTTACTATTGCTGGTACTGTTGATCTTACTGGTCAATTAAATATTGATAATATTAGACTTGATGGTAATGCAATTTCAATTACCAATACTGGAGGTAATTTAGATCTATCTGGTAATGGAACTGGACACATCAATCTGAATGATGATGTTGATATTACTAACACACTTGATGTTGGTGGAGTAGCAAACTTCGATGATACTACTCAAGCAACTTCAACTAGCACTGGTGCTGTCATAATTGATGGTGGTGTTGGTATGGCTAAGAACCTCCATGTTGGTGGTACTGTTGATGCTGGTGGTGGCGGTACTTTTGGTGGTGCTGGTAGTTTTACAGGAGCTCTTGATATTGGTGGAACTCTAGATATCTCTACTGGTAATCTTATTATTGATGATCGTACTGACAGCACTCAAGGAGAAATTAGACTCGGAAATTCTGCAGACTTTGTGTTGTATCACAATGCAACTAACTCCTACATTGATAATGACACTGGTCATATCTACATTAGAAATAATGTTGATGGTGATGATGGTTCTAACATCTACATTCAGGCTAAGTCTGGTGAGGAATCAATTATCATCGAAGATGATGGAGGTGTAACTCTTTACTATGATAATACTCAAAGATTTGCAACAACTAATACTGGTTGTGACATTGATGGTGAACTGACTGTATCTGGTGATATTACTGCATTCTACACATCAGACGAAAGACTGAAGGATAACATCACTAGAATTGAAGATCCTCTCGCGAAGGTTCTTTCAATCAGTGGTAACACATATGATTGGAATGAAAACTCTGGTAAGTCTGGCAATGATGTTGGATTGATTGCACAAGAACTTCGTGAAGTACTGCCTGAAGCTGTTGTTGAAAGAGACAATGGTTATCTCGCAGTTGATTATCACAAAGTTATTCCTCTCCTAGTTGAGTCTATCAAGGAACTGAGTGCAAAAGTTGATGCCCTAGAACACAGAGCAAACCTCAATCGTAATTAAATTCGATAAATAACTCTAAAGCTTATAATAATGGCGAATTTTAACAAATCGTTTAACTTTAGGAATGGTGTACAGGTTGATGATGATAATTTTATTGTAAATCCGAATGGTCAAGTAGGAATTGGTAGTACAGTTCCTACTGAATTTTTTGATCTACATGGAAATGCTGTAATAACTGGAGCAACAGCAACTGGTAGTATAAGTGCTGGTGTTGGGACAGTTGGTGTATTAACAGCGACTACTGCAGGAGTTGGAACTCTTGCAGTCGATGAAATTCAAATTGATGGATTATCTTTACGAACAATCGTTGGATACCATACAACAGGTTGGAATATTGATTATGCTTATGGTGGAGATGAGAATCCAGGAGGATATGGTGCTGGAAGTGGAATTTCGACAACAATAAAATGTGGTATTGGAACCACTCAAGCTATCGGTAAATATGATCTTCTTGTAGGTGGAGATCCTGCATATGGTAGATTTAATGGTGGAGGTCTTGCTGTTGCTTATGGTAGTATTCATGCAGCAGGAATTATAACTGCATCCCAGCATTTTGTTGGTGTTGGTTCTCTAATTACACAGTTAGATGCTGATGGTATTGCATATGGAACAATTAATGATGCTAGACTTCCAGATACAATTACATCAGATTTGATAGGAGATGTTACTGGTACAGCAACTACTGCTAGTAGTTTATCAGGTCATCCAGCAATTGCTGTTACTTCTATCGTAGCAACAGGTGTCATTACATCAACTAGTTTAGACATTAATGGCACTGCAGATATGACATCTGCACAGATCGGTGCTCTAACAGTTGCTGGTGCATCTATATTATATGGTCCAATAAGTGGAGATCAAATAAACCTAAACAGTGCTGTTACTGGTGTTTCTACAGTCAGTTCTCGTTTACATTTAAGTGGAAGTGCAAACCTTGGAATAGGATCCGAAATTCCTGGTAAGACTGTTGATATTATTAGAGATAATGCATCGGTTAACATTGAAGCTCCTACTTCAGCAGCAAGGTTATTCCTTGTCTCTGATAATGCTGATGCAAATGTCAACATTGTTTCATTAACAAATGCGAATGTAGATATTGCTTCATCTGCAAATACTAATATTAATATTGATTCAATTGGAGATACAAACGTTGATATTGGATCAACTGGAAATACATCCTTCGACATTGACTCAACTAACCTGAGTTTTGATATTGACTCATCTGAAGGCATGAGCGTTGATATTGACACAGTTGGAAGTACATCGATTGATATTAGTTCATCAAATTCTTCAAGTATTGATCTGATTTCTGGTGTTGGTACTGCAAACGTTTATATCAATTCTTCTGATAATACGGCATCTGTTGCGATTGGTGCAGACAACGATGCTACTCTTACAGTAGATTCTTATGCTGCTGGTGCATCTGTTGCGATTGGTGCATCAGGTGCTGCTAATTTTGATCTTCATTCTGATAACGATTTAGTTAATGTTGATATCACATCATTAACTGCAGCGACTCTTGATCTTACTTCTACTAATTCTACTGCAGCAGCTTCTGTTACTGGACAAGATGATGTGAGTTTAACTGTCCGTTCTACTGCTAATGATCAGACTGCTACTTTTAGAGGAAATCTTACTTCAAACTTAAATCTTACTTCAGATAGTAGTACAGCAAGTCTTTCTGTTACTGGAAATAATGCTGCAAGTCTTAATGTCAACTCAGGTATTGATAGCGCAAGTATTGATGTTGAAGGACAAACTGCTGCAAGTGCTAGGGTTCATTCTAATGCCTCTACTGCTGATTTTAATGTCACGGGATATGGTAATGTAGGTGTTGATGTACGGTCTACTACTGGTAATGTAATTATTGATGCTAATGCTTCTGGTATTGCAAGTGCTATACTTCGTTCTCAAAGCAGCACTACAGACTTAGATATTGTTGCTAATAATAGAGCAAATCTTGATATTGTTTCATTGAATAATGATGCAAGAATAAGATTATCTAATTATATTGGAGTAGCAGATACTTCAGCATTTATTCAATTTGGTGCTAATCCAGGATTCCTTGACATTATTAATAATGATACTGGCGGTATTAGATTTGTTATTGATAATAGTCCTGCAGGTGTTGATACTGGAAGCTTCAAATTTGTATATGGAGCACCAGGAAATGCATCCTTAATGAATTTAACTTATGATGCAAGGTTGGGAGTTGGTATTGGTATAACAAATCCAACAGAAACATTACAAGTTGGTGGTGGTCTTACGGTTAGTACGACATCCTACTTTGCTGGTGGAATGTCCGTCAAGGGAAATATAACTGCAGAAGATGGATCATTTGTTGGTGATGGAAGTCAACTGACAAGCATAGAAGAGGCTTTCCCACCTTCATTCGATAATATTCCAATCAATAATGGTACAGGAAATGCAGGTGTTAGTACCTTCAGAACATTACTTATCTTTGATACTGATGCTGGGATGCCAGATCCTTATGCCTCTCCTTTAAAGTATCAAGTTGGTATTGCTTCAGTAGGTATCGGAACAGATAACCCACAAATAGATATTGATGCTCCAGGTGCCATTACTAATGTTGCTGGTGTGGCTGTCGGCAAAACTGCCAATTCATATGTCAAAGAAGGACAGATACAGTTGGATTGTCATGGTATAGCACAGTTCGACAAAATTGCAATTGGTGATACACATACCTCATATGGTCTTGATCTCAAACAACAAGTTATCAATATAAGAAACAATTCATCACTTTTCCTAGAAGACACTTTTATTGCCTTAGGTCTTAATCCTACTCCTGGTAATGAAAGTGGTGGGCATGTTTCTTTCACTAACCAGTCTACCATTGTATACAATGAAGATGCTAATGATAATATTCTCACAGGTGGTATAGGAAGAGCACTTGTTGACTATGGTAATGTTGGTTCAGCATCATCGTTAGGTGCAATTATTCTTCCAAATGTTACAACATCTGAGAGGAATGGAATCAAGAACTATGTAAGTAGTGGATCTACCGTAGCAGGATCAATTATTTTCAATACTACTACGAATAAATTCCAAGGATACACAGGATCAGCTTGGGTTGACTTACACTAATACTAGGAGGACTTATGGCAACAAATACTGGAACAGCTGGACCATATATTACTTCGTCCACTAATCTAAAATTTTCAGATATAAGAAAATATTTTAAGAAAATTGTTTCAAGAACCTCATTTAGTGGTAGTGAAACATTTTTACCTGAAACTGGATCTATAAGTGCTTCCGAGTGTCTTCGAGTTACCACAGCAACAGGTACAGACCCTATTGTTCCTGATTGTGCAGAAAATGCTGGTTGTACTACTGTTGCAGAAAATTGGACACCAACGATGCTCATAGATTGCATCAAATTTTATTTTATTCAACAAACAGGTGTTGAAGTAAATTATGATATTGGCACTAAAAATTGGAACGGTAATTATGGTAAAACCATTCCAAAAAGAGCATTTATTGATGGTACATGTGGTGCAACTGCTAATACTGCTGGAGGATGTCAAGTTGGTGGATCTGCTTTAAATTTAAAAGTTGTAATTGCTGGATCAGTTTATGGATCTGGAGCAAGTGGACAAGGTTCATCACCAGTGCATAATCCAGGATATGCTGGCAATACTGGCGGACCAGCAATGCAGGTGACTTCACCAAGTCTTTCTAACAACCTTACTGTAGAAATAATGTCAGGTGCTCAAGTCTTTGGAGGCGGCGGCGGTGGAGGATCAGGTGGTTCTGGCGGTCGCGGAGGTTGGGGATCAAATGGTGGTTATAGTGTGCCACACCACTCTAATCACTCATCCAACCACCACGTGACCTCTGGATGCCCAAGACGTTGCCGTGGACACTCTCACCACCATAACGGGCACAGAAATCATAGCAGCTGGGTTCCAACATCAGGTGGTGCTGGTGGTAATGGTGGAATAGGTGGAACTGGAGCATCTGGAGCAGGATATAATCAATCTGCAGGAAGTGCTGGATCTGGCTCTCCAGGAAGCCCAGGTTCTGGTGGTGGTAGAGGTTCACAACCCGGTGGTCCAGGCGGTACAGGAGGTCCAGGTGGTCCTGGCGGTGATTTTGGTCAACCAGGAACTGCAGGGCAAAATGGATCGCCAGGAACCGCTAGAAGTGGTAGCCCAGCACGTCAGGCAGGTTATCCAGGAGGCACCCCAGGAGGAACAGGCGGATCTGCAATTGGAGGTTCTAATTTCTATTATACTGGAACTATTATTACATCTGGCGGTGGTATTACTGTCAAAGGACCAATTACAGGTGGTACGCTTATATAAATATTGAAAATTTTATATTATGTCTGTTTTGTTTTTCGAGATAAACAATCGAAACTATACAACTTATGAAGTAAACGGAACTACCGTTTATGAGATCGAGGACTTTTATAAGTATCCCGATAAAGTTGTAGATTTTATTTTTAATCTAAAACCAAATTGGTATAAAAAAGATCAAAGTGGAGAATTATCTTTAAATCAAAGAAAGTTTAGAGATAGGAGACATGAAACAGAGGTGCAGGGATTGCATCTAGTTTCAGAATTTCTTTCTAAACTTTGTGGTCAAAGACCATTACAGTCTTCAAATACATTGTTGACTAATTATTTTAATATGTTAGATCCAAAATTTGATCTTCATGAAGATAATTATTGGTGGCCACATATTGATGATGGATACACTTCTCTGATTTATTTGAATACATTTTCTTATCCTGGTACAAATATGTACCAACATAAGATCCATGATTCACCTAAAGATTATAGAAAACTTGAGGATCTTATTTGGTTGCGTACAAATGAGCATGAGCAACCGTGGCAACCTAAAAGTGATTGGAAATTAAATCATACAATTCAGGCAGAATATAACAAACTAGTATTATTTGATGGATTTTCAAATGTCCATTCTATGAATACTGATTCTAATATTTTCCAAAGTATATCCAGATTAAATCAAGTATTATTTTTTGCTCCCTATGACTGACAAACAATATCCTACACTTGGTGAACAGTTTTCTAATGCAACTGGAACTACAAGAAGACTTCTAGCAAGTATTCTCACAAATCAAGAAATATTTACTTCCAAAGAAGATAAGAAAAAAAGACAAAAGATCTGTAATGGATGTGATCAAAAAGACTGGGAACAGGGTAGATGTAAAGCGTGTGGATGCTTTTTGTTACCAAAGTTCCAAATTGCATCAGCAGAATGTCCCCTAGGAAAATGGGGGCGGGATGAAGATACCTTAAGAAAAGCATATGAAGAGGAGCTTGACAAAAGGAAAGATGATGAGTAGAATAACCTTTGTCCGGGTTGAAGATGAGACAACAGCCTCTTTAAGAAATATATAACTTCCAGAACAACCATACCAAAGGTATGTATAATAATCCAGTTTTTGAACTGTCTACTACATAGCATAGTGGGCAGTTTTCTGCTATA
>MDTC01174340.1_pt1 | contig 11521 bp, 10 predicted proteins | sample 811181 | NCBI WGS metagenome assembly MDTC01 (sample SAMN05326644, study PRJNA326480) | marine metagenome | isolation source: seawater | place: Pacific Ocean: North | collected 2011 | reverse complement strand
CAAAAGTCCTCAATGGAGGCAAAGGAGATAGTGAACTCGCCAAGAAAGCAGACACCGTAGTAACTACGGCCAAAGTCAATGCAATTCGAATAATTGAGAACGATTTAATCCATGCATGTGCTGATGATGCAGTATGTCTTTTTGCTTCTTCATAACCTCTTTGCAAATGTATTGCATAATCTATGCCTAATCCAAAGACAACAGGAGCCACAGCAACCTCCAGTATAGAAAAAGGTCTCCCTAGCAAAGTAATAGTACCATATGTCCATATTAACGCTGCTGAAAGCCCCAACAAAGGTGCAATGATCATCAATAATGATCTGAAAACTATAGCTAGAACAAATACAACAACTATTATCGCTAGGAGAAGTAACCAAATGAAATTATCTAGTGTAGTATCATTTATGTCATTGCTAATCAGGTCATCAGAAATGACACCATAATTCAATACAGATTCAGAATTTGAACTAATATTTCCCGTCAATAGTTCTCGAATGTTTTTTGCTAAATCTTGTCTTTCTTTTGATTCAAGCGCGCCATTCACTTCTATAACCCACATTGTACTTGAAGCCACGGGTGTAGATGAACCGCCTTGCTCAACAATCCAATCGCAAACCGCTAGATATTGAAAATCTTTGTTTAGTAAGGCATCTTTAGCGAATGTTGCTGAGGCTATTGCTTGGTCATTTCCTATGGCATCCGTACATTTCTCATTATCCTTGATTATTGCAGTTAGTAAGTCATCCCATTCCTCAAAATCTTGAATAGTTCTGCTTTGATTATCTCTTTCTTCAAGAACATTATCTAGAATATTTGCAATATTGATATGTGCAATTATGTCATCTCCAAAAATCGAATTAACATTATCCAAGTCATTCTTCATTTGCTGCAGAGCACCGATTTCTAAAACGTTCGCGCCGTCTTCACTTGGTGTTACTTGGATATATATTCGATTTGGCGTATTTTCCATTACTAGATTCATCCGTTCTTCCGCCTCTTGAGCATCATTTTCTGGTGCAAAAGATGACAAATCAGTGGTAAATTCAGGCAAAGGGAGAAGTGCCGATGCAGTGACTAGAGTTAATAGTAGACTCACAAAAAGGATGGCTGGGGCTAATTTTCCGAAAGTCTCAGCTAACCTTTCTTCTCTCGAATCCCCCCCCCTCATTGTCCGTCCGAATCAATATCGGTGTTAAACTTAGACCGTTTCATGGACCCGTAGGGTCCTACATTCAGAGGCAAGGCCTCAAAAAGGAGTGGCGAGTCGAGCGGTCGTCATATGCCAATCAAGGTGCTAAAAAACGAAGGAGCCGAACTTCGTATAAGAATTATCGGAGAGAATCATTCAACCCTGCAATTGTTCCGTTCACGTTTGAACGATAGTAAGGATGTAGAGTACGCTAATTATTTCCAGAAACACCCTGATTTGGACGAACCAGAACTTTATGTCCGATGTGTCAAGGGTAAAAAGGCAGAGAAAGTTTTCAGAGATCTTTGCTCTGGAATAAATAAAGAGTTCTCTAGTCTTAAACTGTAAGCGTTGTTGTAATATGGATACTGAGTCCATTGAAGAATATCTTGGTTTTGGTGCCGGAGCAGTAGATGCTCTCGGAATTGGAGGTATTTTGAAAGTTCGAGTAGAGGATTTCCGGGTTGAAGAAGTTTCATCAATCCCTGCATTGGATCCGAAAGGAAGGTTCACAGTAGTTAGAGCCACATTAGTAAATTGGGAAACAAATAGATTTCTTAAGAGACTTTCAAGAGCTTGTGGTATTAATAGGAATCGAATTTTTTCATCAGGATTGAAAGACAAACGCGCAATAACAACTCAGTTGCTAGTAATCGACGCTCCACAAAAAAGAGTAGAAGAGGTAAATATTCCTGATTCTACATTAGAAATATTAGGCAGAACACATCAAAAGATAGGTATGTCTGATCATGATGGGAATCGTTTTTCAATAACTGTAAGGGGTTGTTGTGATAATCAAGGAAACGCTCTCGATGGTAAAGAGGCAATGCGTAGAGTATTAGATGTAGTATCTAAGATGTCAGAAAAATTAGGTGAGAATATTTTTCCCAATTGGATAGGGCCTCAGCGCTTTGGTTCTACTAGACCTGTAACTCCCAAAGTTGGTCGAGCGGTTGTTTCAGATAATTTTGAAGAGGCTGTGAATTTATATTTGGGTATGAAGGGTCTAAATGATGGCAAAGAAACCGAGTTTTTCAGAGAAATGTGGAGGGAAACGAGAGATCCCGAGAAATGCCTAGAAGTCGTACCAAAACATCTTGGCTATGAGAAGTACATCTTAGAAAGTCTACATAAACAGCCAGACAATTGGATTAAGGCATACAAGACATTACCGCCCTCACTACAATTATTAACAGTTCATTCTTTACAATCCTTGGCATTCAATCATGCCCTTGCTGGTAGAATAAATTCCAATATTAGCTTAGTAGAGCCAATAATTGGAGATTTGGTAGCTCCAATATTGGCCAGTGGCAGAATAGACATTGGTAAACTATCAAAGGTTAGTGAGACTAACCTAGCCAGATGTCGACGCAACTGTAATTTAGGAAGATTAGCCGTCACCGGCCTTCTTCCAGGTAATGATGTTATAATTGCTGATGATGAACCCGGGAAAATTGAAATGCATGCTCTCAAATCTACAAGTTTAGATTCAGTTAACTGGAGAGTTTCCGCAATTCCTCGTTTGACAACTAGTGGGACTAGAAGGGCATTGTCAGTTAAATTCCGTGACTTTTCTGTTGAAGAAGTACCCGAAATCCCCGAGTCTTCGGTATCAAAAAGATGGGAGGAAGGTCCTAATGAGGGTGACTTATGGAATTTTGAGGGCGCAAATCTAAGAGTGAAGTTCATACTCCCTCCTGGGACGTATGCAACTGTACTAATGCGTGAATTAATGCGCTCGCCTTTAGATCATTATTAATATAAAATAAATAATATTGCAAGAGACTAAAGTCTACCCATTTCCAAAGCTTCTATTTGACCCACTAAAGGTGTTACTTTCCTAACTCTTCCCTCGAATTCATCAACAATTCCCTCTCCTTCACCTAGAACTACTTGAACTTCTATAAACATCATTCCAAAAGCCAGTGGTTTGATCTCTATCGCTTGTACTTCTTCAAAAGCTTCAATCATATCTGCTATTGATTGATAGTCAGGTGTTCCACCTTCTGGATTATTGATAGTTACTTTATATTTTACGACGACGTGACCCATTTTATCACCCTAATCAAGGCCCTTGGAAACCACAGTTTGGGCATACGTAAGGCACTGCTTGTGTACGACATTGTGAGCTTCTACCGATTGATTCCCCACATTCTGGACATGGGAATGCAGTGCTTTTTTTATCTACTAGAGGTACTCCAGATGAGGTACAAACTTCTGCTCTACTTGCCATATTTTTTCCTCAGGTGAAGCCGGCGAGCCACCATCCCTTTTTAGGCTTGATTGAAGACAGTGAATAGAAAATACTACTCAGTATGCTGTTTTAAGTTTAAGATAGGACATTTTGTAAGTGATAACCAATTGCATAGTTCAGTGATATAATGAGTGAAGAAGAACTAACCTTAGATGGAGAACAAGTCGATCTTAAGAAATATGTAGAGAATGTAGGTGGTATCCACGGTTTGAGAGGAATGAATAAGGTCAGAGGCTGGAATAATATCAAATATGGCGCCGGTCTTTCCGCAAAGAATACACCTTCTACTGGTCTCTCTATGAATAAAGCCTTTATTCCTCCTGGTGGTATAGCCAAGGCTCATATTCATGTTGACTTTGATGTCATGGTATTCCTTCTCAAAGGAAGTGTCCGGCACGAGTTCGGCCCCGGTTGCCGTAATTCTGTAGTTCATAGTGCAGGCGATATGTTCTATATCGAGCCAGGTTTGCCTCATGAGGTATTCAATTGTTCTGAAACAGATTGGGTTGAAGCTATTGTCGCTAGATCCGATGCATCCGAGTGGCAAAATATAGTCCCCTATAATCGGGATTCTGAATGAACGGAATTTTGTAGTCTAATTTAATCCGATTTGGTATATTTCCTATAACCTATTTTTGTTTCTATATTCTCTTCATCATTTTCTACAACTATATCAAGTTCTTTTAAATGATCTTTCAATTGTTCGTATGCAGTTCTACCCGCAGCTCCTTTTCTTACTTTTGGTAATTTATTTCTACATACTAAATAGGTTTCTGACGATGAACTCCTTGAGGCTGTGGGTGCAAATCTTTGTACACTCGAAAATCTCATTTTTGCTGCGTCTATTAGCCCCTCTATTCCAACACCCTGGAATATCTTTGTAACAAATGCCCCTCCAGGTGTTAAGATTGGCATGGCTGCGTCTAGAACCATTGTTGAGAGTTCTAATGATATCGCCTGATCAGTATCATATCTACCAGTTAACCTAGGAGAAATGTCACTAATAACACAATTAAGAAAATGTCCTTCAAGTTCTTTGTCAATTTGTTCGATTGTTTTCGGATTTGTGATATCTCCAATTATTATCGTCGCACCTTCTACTGGCGATGTTGAAAGTAAATCGACCCCTATTACATAACCGTCATCTCCGACTTCCTCTACAGCAACTTGTGTCCAACCCCCTGGATGACACCCAATGTCAAGGACATAATCTCCTTTTCTTATGATATCAAATCTTTCTTGTATTTGTTTTAATTTGTAAGCTGAGCGCGCTCTATATCCCTTTGATTTGGCCTGTCTCCGCCAAGGGTCACGGCGATTTTCTTGATACCAGCGTTTACTCATCTAAGAGTGTCGTCTAGCCTCTTAGTTATGAAGTGGAAGCGTTTAGCAGCATTCACATGAGAGAAAACTTTAGGTTATTCATTTCATTTTTCTTATTTATTTTAATGCTTACTCCTTATGTCTCATCAGCTGAGGATAGCAATAATAATTGGTATATAGAAGGAGGTAATTCTGTATTGATGGAGCATTATACTGCTACATGGTGCGATACTTGTGCTCAGGTAGACCCATGGATTAGTGATTTTGCAGATTCTCGCGGTTCTCGACTGGTTCGAATTGCTTTACATGATCCGGAAAATGATCCTTTAGGAAATTTGATTACTTCAGAGAGATTATCTAAATTCTCAGACGGTCAGGACTTAGCACCTTCATTTTGGTTTGATAGCAGCAATCAAATCCAGGGTTTAGTTGCTCCAATAGATCTTGATAGAGCATTGCTTAATTCAGAGGGTGATAGGAGCTCAGATACCAAAGTTTCTATCTCTGTTATACAAGACATTGGTAACAATTCTCTTGATATCGTGGTTCATTTTGGAGTTGATACGAATTTGAGTAATTCTCAGGCAAGTATTTTTCTGCTAGTCGATAAGATTATTGATAATTCTTTAGCTACGAATGGTATTGTTCATCATGAAGACGTGCCTAGAGCATATGTAAATATTGAAATCTTAGCAAATCATTCGATTAGTGAGATATCGCATAAATCAAACTTTAATTCGGGGTTTTCAAATGTTTCTATGTCGCGTAATTCCGATGGATATACAGTCTCTCTAAGTTATTTATTGAATAATGAAGATGTTGCAGATGTTTCTATTGTTGCGGCTCATGAACTTACAATCGGAAATGAAAGGTCTACAATAGGTGCCACCGCTCTATCTCTCAGTCAATACTCTAATGATGACGGCATCAGTATCCTCATGCCTCTATTTTTAATCACTATATTTTCTCTTTTGATTTCGCTCAAAGGCCGATTTCTTTAATCAACTCTTTTACTGTATATCTAATTGCGTCTTCTGATTGCATTTTCGGTTTGAATTTAGTAGAGAATAAATATTCTACATCTAGAGAGGTTTTGGGCACATCTCCTGCCCAACCTCTGTCACCTCCTGTATACTCGATAGAGACATTTTTTAGTCCACTTTCTTCGACAACAATTTCTGCAATCCTTCTAACTGAACATGTATCTCCAGTACCTAAATTGTAAAGGCTAACATTTTCTTTACTATTTTCTATTAAATGTAACATTGCTCTGACACAATCTTCTGCAGACATATATGATTTTTCTTGTAAACCATTACCTAGAACTTCTAATCTGTTTGGGTTCTTTTTCAGTTTATGTATGAAATCATAAATCACGCCATGGGTGCCTCTAGGGCCTACTATATTCGCAAATCTATGAATCCAGGCTTCTCCTCCAAATGTTCCGCACCATGAACTAATCAGTGCTTCAGATGCTAATTTAGATGCACCATACAGTGAGATCGGTAAAATGGGTCCATAAGTCTCTGGGGTTGGCATAACACTTGCTTCTCCATATACTGCACTTGAAGATGAAAATGAGATTCTCTTAACATTATTATGTCGCATTGCTTCTAAGACATTATAAGTTGCAATAGTCCCTTGTTGTAAATCGGTATCAGTTATTTCTGTACCCAATCTAATATCGGGATTTGCAGCTAGATGATGTACTGTATCTATTCCTTTCATAGCCTTTTTTACCGATGCTAAGTCTAGTAGATCTGCTTTTACTATCTCTATACTATTCGTCCCATTGTGATGCTCTAAAAATTCTTCTCTGCCACTACTAAAGTTATCTAATACTCGTACCCGTAGTCCTTTTGATACTAAAGAATCTACAAGATGTGAGCCAATGAATCCAGCACCTCCGGTAACTAATTCCATCATTCATCACTCCGTACTTGACCATTTACCCGCGTCTCTATTCTTTCTCAAGTAGTGTGTTGAGAAAACATAACCAATTAAGGAAATATGTGCTATTGTACAGAATGGACATATATGCGGTGCATCTTCTACCTGGGTCAATTCTATTATTACTAGTAGGGCAACAAAGGGTATTCCTGCTAGAGCAGCCCACCATGAATAATTAAGAAAATCTCCTGCCCATTTCGCATGCCTATCAAGATATAATGACAAACTCAGGAAAATCAGTAAAGAGAATGAAATAATTCCGAAAACTCCCCACGGGATTCCAAATAAGTTATTCCATTGCGGGTCTCCAATTACTGATCCGCATTGAACAATACCTTCTGAAGAACAGAAAGATGTGGCACCTTGAACTACCATTTTATTGTGAATTATATATGTATAAGTGGAAGATATTATCCCAACTCCTGCAAATGCCAATGATGAGATTAAGAGTTTTGTAGTATCTTTTCCCTTTCCTTGTATCAGAAAATAAGAACTGATTACTAGTCCACCGATAAAGGATAGTAATACTGGATCGTTTAGGGTTTCATTCATTGATTACCACCTACGACTCTTTGCATAGCTTCTTCGATACTTTCTCCATTATTTTCATATTGATTCCATGCCACATAACCATCTGGCTGTAAGATTGCTAGGAACGGTGTGCCTGTAATTTCCCAATCTTTCATTATTCCACTTGTAGCTTCGACATAATTCCAGTTGTGGGGGGTACCTGGTCTATTGATACAATTGTCTCTTCCTGAATTACAACCATTTCCGTCATTATCATCGGTTCCGTAATTGGTCTTATCACGGAAAGCCTCAATCTCTTGTCTATCGCTATCATGCCCGCTTATTGATAGTTCTACTGCTATAGTAATAAATTCAACATCATTTGACCATTGTGAGTAAAGATTACTCATAGTTTCTCCTTCACTCCAACAATAAGGACAGTCAGTATCAATAAATTGAATCAATATCCACTCGCCATATTCTCCCTCGTCCCATTCGTAGTCAAAGGTATCTGAAAGCTGGAAATTCACCCAACTTCCTCCATTGTATGAATCAGAACTGAAGTCTGGTGCTAGTTCCCCTTCGCTTGGTCCAATAGTAGCCGGAGGAGCTATAATAACTACCAATATCATTATCACAGTTAGTATCGAACCTAGTGCAAAACCCGCAATTATTCTGACATCATCATCTCTTCCCTTCGGGGCTAAGGATTTCCTGCGTCTCGCCATATTATCACTTACCCGAGGCACTCATTAACTTTCAGTAATTCGCCCATTTGCTCTGTGAGTCAATCCTCTCTTTTTTTGTTTCTTCCAGTAAATTTATGTGATTAGAAGATTTCAAATCAGTCCTATTTCATCATCTTTGTTTAATTACATGCGATTGTTTCATTTGGTTTCTCTAATGCGACTGTATGTGGATGGTGTCCCAGACGGCCTGCGAGAGGCCAGAAATAACGTCATTGAAGAAGATGACGAACTTATTTTTCGAGAACGTTTTTTCAAAACTTTAGCCCCGCTGAGAGACACCTCAATAATGCTCAAGAAATCAGTAATGTCTAGTCCATTGGGTGAATTATATGAAACTGGTGCACAATTACTAGAAAATACCAGTGCCTTCTTTTCAAGTAGTTCCGTGCGATTGGCAGAACTTGCTTATTCTGCAATTTTACGTAGCCCTGGCTTCATAATTGCCTTACTTCTTTTGCTAACAGCATTGATTGGCAAGGATGCAATGAGTTTTGAGCAACAAATTAACGGGGATGTCGAGATATATCTCCCAGATGGAGCCGATTCGACAGAACTTCTTCTAGACGTAAGGGAAGCTCCATGGGCCACAGATATTTTTATTCTCTATATTCAAACAGACAATGCTGCAACCGGAAACGAACGTGGTTATGAAAATATCACTGATCTTTCTATTCTTCAGCAATTATCTTGGTTGGAAGGCGATGATAGGAATAAAGGAAAAGGAGGCTATCAATCAGGCCTAGATGAGCACAAGAACGATAGAGGAGAGATAGATGGAGTTATATGGGTACTTTCACCTTCTCAAATCATAAAAGAAGCAAATTCTTCCAGTTATAGATTTAATTGTGCTGTTGAGAAATATGGATTGCCCACTGGACAAAGTGATGATTGTTCTGTATCAAGTTTGAATCCATATGAGGGTTATTCTATACCGAATGATCAAGAAAGAATCGATAATTTAGTGGATCAAACCAGTTCTTTGTTAGAATCATTTGTCAGAGACACAAATAATGATGGAATTTGGGATACTGGTGTGATTGTTATGGGGATTATTTTCGAGATGGAAGGTACTGATGTACCTGCACGGGAGGACTCTAAGCAAGGGCTAGTCCAAGATCACAAGGCCTTTATTGCCTATGCTAATAAATTAATTTACGAAGAGTCTGGAATTAATTGTGAGTTATGTGGCAAAACTTATTCCAATCCTACAACAACTATGGATCTTGATAGGCTTGAAGATATACCTCAAAGAAAAGCAATAACTATTACTGGTTTGACCCCAGTTCTTCATGATGTTTCTGATTCAATATATGATGAATTGGTTGACAGAATGCTCCCAATAAGTGGAGTACTAGTTTGTCTAACGATGCTTATTCTTCATAGAAATCCGAAGGTGATAATTGTCGGAGGTCTACCTATTGCTATGAGCCTTGCAATAACGTTCGGTATAACTGTTATTTTCGATTTCATGCTTACACCCATGATAATCTCAGCAGGACCGATACTTGTCGGTTTGGGTGTTGATTATTCATTACATCTGACCAATCGGATAGAAGAAAATCGTGTTGAAATAATTGAAGAAAGATTAGAAAAAGCATGGTCTGCTAATCGAGATGGATTAGAAGTTGAAGATATTGATCCTTGGGATCCGCTGATTAGCCTCTCTGCTACTGTCAAAGCAGCCTTAACTACAGGCAATGCAATATTTTTGTCCGCTTTAACTACAATCATAGGTTTCAGTGTTTTAACTTGGACATTCTTGGTTCCTATACAACCTATGCGCACAGTAGGAGTAACTCTGCTTCTTGGAATAGTAGTTACATTTTTACTTTCTATGATAATGGTTCCAGCCTTGGTTGAATTATTTAGGTACCGAAAAGGACCTAGTAAAATGTTTGATAATTTATGGAATAAAATTGGCGAGATTCCTGTTAAGGCAACTCTCGTAGTTGTGATAGTTGCCGTACTATTTTCAGTTTGGGGTATTACATTATTTGCAGAAACAATGGGGCAACAAATACGTGCTGGCCCCGATGAAGTCCCTCCTAACTTAGAGTCATATGAAACATTAAGAGAATATAGTGCTGTCTTTGAAGGTGGTCAGGTGAATATGTTCATTGTGAATGCTGAAGAGAGAGGAGTAGTAAATGGCACCGCTCCGATACGTGATTTACCAATATTAGATTCTATTGAGAATTTGCAAATTTTGGTGGATAATGTACCTGAAACAGATACGATAAGTTTAGTCAATGTCCTCAAAGCCATTCACGTAGATGTAAATTTATCGGGTTTAGAGATTTATGATCAAAGTCTCTGGGAAATTTTACATGACGAATGTTGGGACAAGTCCAATCCTATTCAGAACCCATTAAGTCCTGAATGTTGGGCTTATTCTATTTCTAGTAGAGAAGATATGGTGAATATTGCTTTTGATACACTTTCTCCCGAAATTCGTTCTATGCTGATGAATGCTGATGTCGGAATGGGTGAAACAAAAACGTTAGTTTATGCAAATCAACCATATATCAATCTTGAAGATGCCACGGTTCTCCGAAATGCGATTGATGATATACTTCAGGGAGAAGATGAGAATGGGAATCCTAAAGATTGTGTCACAGTTCTGAAATGTGAAGCCATTGATGTGGATGATACTTACAACTCTTTACTCACAGGAGGTCTTCCTGTTTCAATTGATATCAATTCAGGAATACATAGGGCTCAAAGCCTGACCACGATTTGGACCATGTTTATTCTACTAATTACCATGGCTCTCCTTTTCAGGTCACCTAGATTAGCAATATTCACCATGTCTGCTGTGGCGGTAGTAGTGTTATGGCAACCATTGTTGATGAGATTTGGTGGTGTTGGAGTTAACGTATTTACTGCAATGATTGGAACTATCGTATTTGGCATTGGTGTCGATGATTCAATACATATTGTTGATAGGATAAAAGACGAGGGGGAGACTCCTGCTGGAATTGTGAAATCAGTATCAAAGACGGGACAAACAATATTTGAAACAACTTCAACTACATGTGCCGGCCTTTCAGCTGGCCTCTTTGTCTCAATACCTGGTTTGCAAAACTTCTTTGTTTTAATGATGGTACTGTTAATCCTTGCTTTATTGACCAGCTCTATTCTTTTACCTTCCATCATAGTTTTCCAGAAAGAATTTGTCTCTCAGATAATGGGCAATGGCTCCTGGTTAGATTATGAGGACAGTGGTTCTTTGGAATCCTCTTCAGTATTAGATGCAGTTTTATCCAAGGACAATTAGTATCTTATATTTCTTTCATTATTAGTGAGGGTGCAGGGAGTAAGCCCCTTTTTGTTCACCTTTCAGCTGGCCACATTCAACTTAGCATCCTACCTGTCCCTGTTGATGCCCTACGGGACTACTTGGACTTGCTCCAGCGGGGTTGCTCGTTCCATCTACAGTCAGACAATCTCTTCCTTTCGGATTCATAGTACACGCCTGATGCAGTTCGTTTCTATTACAGAGCCGACCTTCCCAGATCTCCGACGTTAATCGGACCGCTTGCATCT
>MDTC01003025.1_pt1 | contig 11522 bp, 17 predicted proteins | sample 811181 | NCBI WGS metagenome assembly MDTC01 (sample SAMN05326644, study PRJNA326480) | marine metagenome | isolation source: seawater | place: Pacific Ocean: North | collected 2011 | reverse complement strand
GGCACCTTGTCCTCAACTGGAGTGAAGTGATGTTTTTTGCAGTAGGTCTTACTGGAGCCGCAGGTCTTTGGGCGTTTGTCGTGCTTCTGCGTCAGCTTTACTACATCTGTCAGCCCAGCGAGGTGCTGATTTTTGCTGGTTTGGGCAAAACAACCGGAGACGGGCGCAAGGTGGGCTATCGCACCGTGCGCGGGGGCAGTGCTCTGCGCATCCCTGTTCTGGAAGAAGTGATGAGACTCGACCTCAGCAACATGATCATCGAGTTACGTGTGGAGAACGCCTACTCCAAAGGAGGAATCCCACTCAACGTTGCCGGAGTCGCCAATATCAAAATTTCCGGTGATGAACCTGGAATCCACAACGCGATCGAACGTCTGATCGGCAAGAGTCAGGACGACATTCGCCATATTGCAAAAGAAACCCTTGAGGGAAATCTGCGCGGAGTGATGGCCAGCCTGACTCCTGAGCAACTCAACGAAGACAAGATCACGTTCGCCAGGACCCTTCTAGAGGAGGCCGAAGATGATCTACAGAAGTTGGGGCTGGTCCTCGATACTCTCCAGATCCAGAACATCTCAGATGATGTGCGCTATCTGGATTCCATTGGTCGTAAACAATTGGTGGAACTCAAGCGAGACTCCCGTATTGCAGAGGCGGAAGCCACATCTCAATCAGCCGTGAAGCAAGCTGAAAATGCACGCATCACCTCGCTACGGAGACTCGACAAAGAGCTCGCTGTGGCCACTGCCAATGCTCAGAAACGCATCAAAGATGCGCTCACTCGCCGTGATGCTTTGATCGCCGAAGTGGATGCACAGGTCGGAGCCGAACTAGCACGGGCCGAAGCCGAATTACCGGTGCAGGAAGAACGGATCAAGCAAGTGATGCAGCAACTCGAAGCCGATGTGATTGCACCTGCAGAGTCCGAGTGCGAAACGATGATGGCAGATGCAAAAGGCGCCGCGGCATCCATCATTGAGCAGGGGCGATCGCAGGCGGAAGGCCTGCAGGAACTTGTGACCTCACTGAAACGATCAGGTTCTGACGCCAAACGCCTGTTCCTGCTGCAGAAGCTGGAGCCACTACTCACGATGCTGAGCGACACGGTGCAACCCATCGAAGTGGAGGAAGTGTCCCTGATCGGAGAACGTGATGGACAAATGAACCTCTCGATCGCCACCTTGTTGCGCCAACTTCAGGACAGCACGGGTCTACGGCTGCCGAGTACAACAGACCAGGGATCAACGCATCAGCCATCCGCCTCTGGATCAGACGCTGCATCGAACTGACAAGGGAGCACATCTCCGCCATCCAACCTGGCGAAGGTATAACGGGGTAAATCAAATGCGATAGTAAATGCGGTGCAGAGCAAACAAGAATTCAATAATAAAATTGAACCAAAGAGGATTTTGATGGCGCTAACAGGTCAGATCAAAAGATCTGGCCTGTTAATGCTGATCACATCCAATGATTTGTTGAGAATTCAGACTTCGGAGCAAGGAGGGTCAATCAATGAAGCTGGATTGGAACCATTGGTCACTTGATCTACTGGGTGGATGCTTCGGAATTGCCATCGCGCTTGGCCTGGTCCGGTTTGACTTTGGAATCGTCGGCAGCCTGATGGCAGAAGCCCAATGGATTGCTGTCGAAGACATCGGCAAGCTCGCTGCGATCAATATGTTTGGATATCTGGCTGGCTGCATTCAACAGGCCTATATGAAAAGCAGAGAAGCATCCATTAGATCTATACGCTTCGCAATCATCGTGATCATCGTTTCAATAATTATGGAAGGGCAATTTAGTAATTTGACAGGTCAAACAATCCTCAGACTGCTATCCGGATGGGGAGCAGCCCATATTGTGTCAGGGCTACCAACCTTCGCGCTGGAACAGGTCCCAAACCAGTGGAGAAGACAAGCGACAGGCCTGATGATGTGTGGGGGCGGAATCGGATCATTGCTCGGAGCTGTTGCCATCGGATTATTTTCTCCAACATCTGCACCCACAGCCTGGAATATCCTCGCAATACTAACAATCATTCTCAGCCTACCAACATTGAAGCTGGTCATAAGAAACAAACAATTCAAAGAAAACGTCGCTGCAACCACTAAAGGATCTGAGCAAGATTACAAAAGACTTAAAACCAACAAAAAATCAAATTTGCTCATACCAATCATTATTATGGGCTTTGCCCTCATGCAAGTTGGCCAAGTACCTGCGATTCTTTATGAACCGCTGGTTGCCATCAAAAAAACCGGGCTTACGCCAATGATGTCAAGCAGTATCGATAGCCTATTCGGAGTCGGTTTGATCGTTGGCGGATTAATCCCCGCCGTAGTTTCCGACAAACTAACAACCAGAATATTCCTTCCATTAATCTCGAGTGTTGGACTCTTGGGAGTTATTCTTTTGGGATTTTCGGAGAATGTTTACATGCTATCTGCATCGATTTTCCTGATTGGGGTCTGGGACATGATGACTGGTACATTAACGATCGACCGACTCGGACAACTCTGTAACGAAGATGCGCAACGTCGAGCCTGGGCTATTGCAACATCAATAGGAGCCTTAGGCTTCATCATTTTCTCGGCCGCTACAGCGCAGCTCTCAAGACACAATCTTGATCTCATCCTGATTCTGGGGATCACAGCAGTTACTGCCCAGTTTGCTCTTGAGTGGATCCAATACTCACTATCCGCAAAGCAACAATCACAGTTGACAACTGATTGACATGCTGGAAGGCATGAAGATGCTCAGCAAAGACCTCGATAAGGTATGCCTGAATCACAACACACACGCATGAATCAACCGCAACTGTGCCAAAACCTGGTTTCTGCTACGAAGAGCTGTATCTAACAGAGCCTCATGCAGCACTATCTGATTATCTGGAACTTCCCAACCGTGGCAAGCTCCTGGGAGGCATGTCCTCCTTTCGCCGAATACATCAATGCAGGAGGTGCAGGCGACCAATTTGAAGGCTTCGAACTGAAGTACCGCGTATGCGATCCTATAGCTGGCAGGGGAATGGCCATCACCGTGGCAAGCGATATCGGCAAAGTCTGGACTCATCTGGCACCTTGGATTAAAGGCTTCGGTATCAAGTTCGAAGTGACACCGGTCGTTTCAGACAAAGAGTTTGCGGCGATGTGGCCAGGAGTCCAAGCAGCGGCGAACATTGACTAAGCAGAATTTCTACCTATTGAAAGTTCTGCCAATTGCGTTTCAAAGGGTTGGGTCAACTTCTATCAATGTCTCTTATGAGCCAACAACAAGAGCCAGCCTGTCCAATGCCACAGCCTCAGCCTGTCTGCCCAATGCAAAGTAAAGGTTCGCGAGAATAAAACTTGGCAAAAGGGGGTAATAGGCCGGAGAAATCCGGCTTTTTTATTGCCTTTGGTTGCAACCCAACGATCAACAAAAGAATGTTGCATGACATGCACCGCAAGAAAGAGCAGCAGTTCCTGCTGTTCCTTACAGTCGATCAGAGAAGACTGCAAAGACGTTTAGCCAAGGCCGGTGTCACTCCGGGTATAGGTCCCTGAAAGACTTGCCTCGTACATCGATAGATCCTACGCAAGAATCGTGAGCGTAATTTCCATAAGTGCAAGACGATTACCACTATCATTGTCTGCATTAATCGATACAATTCTGAATAGCTCAAGATGTTTTTGCCAAGAAAAGTTCATCGAAGTCAATAAGGATGGCCCTTCTTAATGAGTCAGTAGATCAAATGACAGCCATCAGACAATTCAAACAACGTTTTGTCATCAACACAATGTATTCATCTGAGCAAAGATCTCTCAAAACGGTTGCAATGACTACGTTTAAGATTTGCTGTCTAGAAACATCTGGGATAACTTCTGTCAACCAAGCCAAAAGCTCGCATGGAACCAATTGCTTTGACTCTGGGACAAAAGTTTGAAATCGAGAAATTTTCCAGGGAAATCGACAACTCCAAAGATGTACAGCAGCTTCGATCGATTGCCAAAGATCTGTTAGTCGCTTGGCAGCAACAGCAAGCTGCTAGTGCATGGGCCATCAGGCAATCACAAAGCTTGTAGTCAGCTCAGATCAAGTTTTGATCTCAAGAGCGCCACAGTGCATGACTTGATCGAACGATGAGGCAATGCCTGGAGTGCTCTCTGACAAGTTGTCGCACTCAATCGGTCAACTTGCACTCGACTGACGAGGTTCGAGCCCAGGGATAGCGGGGAGCACAGCACAAAAAACCCTTGACCGACAATCCCTCAGAGCCTGAACTCACTCCAAGGAGCATTGGATCGATGATCCCAACAAGAAGCTGTGAATTTCACCTATTTGCTTCGGTGGCGGCAAAGATGAATTATCTACCGGTCATGCATGTATACCATCGAGCGATTGAACGACACATCGTCCGAAAAGGAGGTATGGGTTCCAGAAATTCAATACAAAACAGAATTTAAAGCTTTTGTCAGTGCCCGCACGAAGTGTATGGCCACAGGCAAAACATATCGGGTTTTCAACACGCAATCAAAGAACGTGCAATGCGTCATCACTTTGGGAGGATGCAAGAAGATGTTTAATCTTTAGGGGAGACATACATCCACAACCAAAGAAGCAATATAAGTGGATCAAAATCTTAGAAGTAGCTTAACTGGTGATCTTGAGATGATTCAAGCCTCAATGGGATAGCACTGAAAGATATCAAAGGATCATACAAGGAGCATGAGGTCTGATATTGATAGAAAGAACCATATCGACCTGACCAGCCCTGCTTGCTTTTGGTTGGCCTCTAGTTTTGAATTATTTTATCAGGAAAATTCAGGAGTTTCATGGTTTAAAGTCAGGTGCACCCAGCCCGGGCAAAGGCCGCCCTAAAGCCTAAAAATCCAATCATATTGTCAATGCAGGAACTAGTTTTAACAATGCTTTAGCATCAATATACCGGCATCCATGGTGATGTCACGGAAGGTTTTGAACTATCGACTAGACTGGCAAAATACTGCAAAGCAACAATCGCAGAAAGCTTCGCTAACTATAATTCTGCTAAATCTTCCTGAAAATTAACACAAAACAGTCTCGATGAGACCCAAAAGCTTATCCTCGATCCAAGAGATATCAAACCGCAAAACATCCGATCAGATTAATTCTAAAACCGGTCTAAAGCAGGTTTGTGGATGACCTTCAAAACAAATAGCTAGCCAAGAATTACAGCAAGGTTGAGCGAATTTCGAACACTCCCTACTGAGGCTGATACAGAGCGCAGCGCTTGGGGAGCTGCTCGAACGACCGGCTGCACAGACATGCGCAATTGTGTTATTGCGCATAAACGCATACGCGCAACAACACAATTGCTAGGTATTGCATGACGCGCGCATGGGTGCGTCAACGGGGTAACGGTCTCCCGCGATGCTGCTGCTTTGAAAGGCCGGCAGGATCGTGATCAGCTTTCCTTCCAGGCGAGCTACTGCGGGATCGTGCCCTACACGGTGCTGTTGCCTGGAACGGACGGCAGCATCATCATCAGGCTCCGAAAGGGTCAGCCGGTGATCAGCAGGGGGCGGGGTTTGGAGACACCTGCCTTCGCTGGTGACATCCGAAGTACAGACTCCACCAATGCCGAATCGCTGTCGCGCCCTCATAAATCCCAACCAAAGCCCGGAGGCGAGGGCTGGCTGGTGAATGGTGATGCGCAATTGCTGGTGAGGTTCAGGAATGACAACCCCACTGCTCACGGCCAATGGGTGATCTTGAATACTTATCGCTGGGTCAGACCTCATCCACCAGTCCCGCAGAGAGAAAGACACATGCTGCGGAACAACGCTGTAGTGGCCAGGAAAAACATGCAAGTTGTTGGCTGGCGCAAGTGCCACCCTCCGATGCGTTAACCGTTGTGCTCCAAGTGATCGCCAGAATTAACTCAACCGATGGATTGCCATGGCCAGGAAAGAGCGCCACCCAGACGACGTCACGCACCGGCTCTTACGCACCATTGGGCTGCTGTTATTACTGAGTGCTACAGGAGTACTGACATTGGTGATGGTCAAACCAGCTTCCTACTGGGAAGGAGTCACCGGAGACTCGGACCGAGCCCCTGTGCCTTGCGTCAGAGACACCTCGATGGAGATATGAGCATCCACCGCTTGAACGGGTTGCTAGGAATGCGTTGTGACGTCAGATGTCAATTCAAACAACGCAGCCACAATTCCCGCGCAAAGCATGAGCTAGTCACACTGGTGAGTCTCAAGCTAAATCCTGAAGCTGTGATGGAGCCAGCACATCTTTCAAATTAATGAGCTGATGTCGTCAACCATGGCCCAAACCAGTCCTGGTTGAGCAGACAAGGTAGCAATCCAACTAAGCAAACATCTCAACCTCACGACGTCTTGAACAAAACAACATCCAGGATCCCAAGACAACAACTGAGCATCTGCTTGGGATGGGCAGTATTGCTACTCACGACAGCAAGGACAGCACAAAGCGATGTCATGAACTATCAGTGCTTCGAAAGGGAGACTCGACGTCCGGTCGCAGCGAGTTTGATCGATCTCAGTACACCTGAAGTGAGTTGTGAACGTATCACCCCGATGGATTCAACGATCACATCACCTGATGAAGCCACTACAGAAAGTTCTAATCAACCATTAACAGATCCGGATATCAGCAGTGGACCAAGTCCGTACGCCGAAACATCTCCCGATCCTGATTTAGTGAATCAATTTGTGCGAAACGATCCATTTGCTGCACGCCGAGCCTTAAATCTTGCTCGGGGCGCTGCAACGCGGAGGAATGGCGGTCTGAGAATTTATCGGCCAGGTCTTTGCATGTATCAAAGTGCCTCGAACAATCCATGCTTAGTCCACGCTGGACCTGAAGGGCTTGAATTCAAGATTCCTGGCGGTTCACCTGGTTGGGAGCAGTTAACAGACTCTCCGTCCGTGGTGACAAGGATCCTTGTCGATGCAGACGGACGCTCACTTCTGCAGATTGAACAGTCCCTGGTCACCGAAACCGAAACATCCGAATGAGTGATTAACGAGTGCAATGACCATTGCGATGTTGACCAGACCAGAGACTTGTTTTTCTCCTATACGAGTAGTTCCTCAGCCTCAGCCTGGATTTTGCAATCGCTACGGGGGTAGGCGACACAAAGAAGACTGAAGCCTTCCTCCATCTGCTCGTCATCGAGGAAGCTTTGATCACTTTGGTCGAGAGTCCCCTCCGAAACCTTACCTGCACAAGTTGAGCATGCACCAGACTTGCAGGAGTAAGGCAAATCAACACCTGCTTCTTCAGCAGCATCAAGGATGTATTGATCATCGTCACAGGTGAAGGCTTGTTCGCCTGCGTCCGTGACCATCGTGACTGTGAATGAAGCCATTTGATACCTATGAGACGTCCGAAGCATCAACCCCCTCAGCCAATCAATCAACAAATATCTGGATTTGTTTTGGGATCAGATGTAGCAATGAAGACATCAGCTGAACTTCAAACGACAGCGTCACTTCAACGAGCAATCAGCTTGAACACAAGAAGGAGCAAAAACAAACTCGAGAAAGTGGAAAAAATAAGCACTTAACGGAAGTTTTTATCTTAATCAAAGACCACTCGTGTCAAGAGAATTAATTCTTCATCGGCTTAGGTAGATCTCGTGGCCTCCTAGTGCTTTCGCATGGTGGTATACGCGATGCCTTTCCTATACGGATCTACTTGAGTGACGGTCATTACGACCTAAGGAAGTCACAGAAGCGTCGGCTACTGCTGATAATGAATAGGTATGAAACATCGTCATGGATCAGGCCGAAATCAACAACTGGATCGCCATTGCAGAAAAGTTGGAAACAAATGGCGACACCGAAAGCTGGTTTTACCTGCGTGCACGAGCCATTGCAGATGGGAAACCAGACCCATTGCCAAACGTATCTGAGTTAATTCCTGAGTCGGTTTAAGCCACAAGCCTGCACACTCACTGAAGGTATTAATCAACAGCTGTCAAAAACGTGTCCAAGATCATAACGAATCGGTCTTGGACACAACAAATCAAAACCTTAAAGCTATTGTAGAAACAAATCAACGATAAAAGCTCAGAGATAGTAAAAAACTCACTCGACAAATCGACAATTCCAAAGTTAATCATCCTATACTTTTAAATTCTTCTAAAAAGATCATTAATAGATCGAGGAAATTTCAATGGACAATCTCGTTCATCATTTTTGACCAACTCGTAACCGAGAAGGAGCCAACACACGTCATTAGACCAGTCAAAACATAGTCGAGCGCCAAACATTTGATCTGCAGAACATTCTCAGCCTTCAGTTACACAGTAAGGCTGAGAACTGATCAACATCAGCAACAGGAAACAACACTGATAGACAGAATGATCAAGCTTTCGATGATCTGCAAACCTAAATTGGGTCAGGGCTCTGGTAGAGATCTGAACTGCAATGACCAAGTTGAGACAGAGAGTCATCAAATGTGCACCGTCTTTAACTTGGTGATGAAGCAATCCATAACTCAAACCCAAACAGGGAGCACTGAAGGCTCAGAGCTCAAGAAGAGGATGATTGATTCAAATCGCAATGCAATGCGGTTTTGGGCGGACATCGCCACAGACTGAAACGGGAACCTGCACAGGCCAAACAGCTCGATTTTTAAAAGAGACCGATCCCACCACCAGGCAAATAGGGATCAGAGAACAAGCGAAGGTATAGAAGATCAGACTGGGGGCGTGCTGTGCCTCAAAAGGGCCAAATCCTGTGATCGTAGTTGTCATCGCACTGAATTCCTAAGCATCTATTGAATGAGGGATTACCGTAAAGAACTTTGACTATCGAAGACAGGTCGCTAAGTAATGCAGTGTTATCACGCCGATAGACTTAGACCGACCATCTCCTGCGCATCGAATCAGCCGCCCAGGGAACCAGGAAAAACACAAGGATGATATGTCAGGCCAACTCGCACAGAAACAACTCGTTAGTCAATGACTTAGCAAAGCACAAAGAATCAGAACCGTAAGTGATTTAAAAAAAAGAACATTGAAGCAATAAAGCAGTGCAACAACAAGCTTTCAACGAGCAAAGAGGACTGACCTATATAAGCCTAAAGACTGCAATTATAGAGTAAATATAATTTCAAGGGGACTTAATATTATTGCATTGACCATACCAAGCATCAGGATCAATCCGACTGGGCGGGAATACGGTGATCGAGAACAAGCGCTCGTCTCCACGGATCTGAATCTCGTAATCTTTTTGCAAAATGCGATTACGGAACTCTGTAATCAAAACCTTTCCATATAATTGAACTGGTATGGGTTTTTGACCCGCAGTCAACTCACGCGTGTCTATCGCCATCTCAGTTAGTGTTGATGCATTCTGATCCAGTTTGTACTGGACAAGGATTGGATGATTCATCGGGAAACCAGTTGCAGCACCAGAGCCTTGCGTCTTTCTACCACTGCACTCGATATAAAAAACCCTCTGCTTATTATGATCGGCCTGAGCCCTTAGGGGAAGCGGGAAAATCACAAGAGCCGTAGCCAGAAGACCCAGAGATAAGCAGCGAAGCATCAAAGTAGAGATAATCAACGCATTATTACTTGTTATACACATTCTCGCTTGAAAAAGCAATCTCTTCGCAAGGTAACTTCCAAAGGGCAATAGCCATTCAAAACTTGCAATATCAATAAAAGAAATGCCCCCCAAAAAAGCGAAGGACATTGGGCTTAGTGGCAATAGCAACTCAATCCTATGCTTCTTCCTCACTACCGACAGGGGCAAGCCGAATGGCCTTCTTACCGAGTTTGATTTCAAATTCATCGCCAGAAACGAGCTCCAGCATTGCTGTGTAGGCATTACCCACAAGAAGGTTGTCGTTACCCTGAACTTTGGATATGTAGGAGAGCTTACGGCCGCCCATACCAATACCCGCCGAACCACTACCGAGTTCAATTCCCTTGGCACTTAGAAGAGCCTCATAGAAACAGTGAAATTCACTCGGTCAAAAACATCTTTTTTCTTGGACACATAACCACAGGCTGTGGCAATGTCAGTGAGGGCAATGTCAGTGTTGGCAATGTCTCCCAGTTTATTAACTCTTGACAAAAGATCTGAACCAGTAAGCATCGCAATAAGAAAGATTGGAGATTCACAAGGCGCCATAGATTGAATCAATAGCAACCATCCTTTTGAACATAGGAATTGCGAAGCAATGAAACTGGTTCAAGGACTACAGAAGCAAACCAAACAATTAAAATTCATAGATCTGAGGAAGCAGCGGCTTACAAAAGCATGAGAAGGAAAAATTAGTGTTAAAAAACCAGGGCAACAACAAGAGGATGAAAATCTGACGAGCCCCTCATCGCTTAGGCACAAAACCTACCAGATGCTTTGTAGCGGTGGAAGCTAGAACAAAATTGTAGACAGCTTTACACGCGATTGCGGCGAATCAAATAATCAAGCGAACGCAATTACATAGATCCCTGTCGAAGAACTAATCATCCCAAAGGCAAAAAGATCCACAATCCGCCACTAATCCTGGGGACTCGAACACACTCAAGCCGATAAAAAATTCAGAAAATATTATAATGCAAACACATTTTGATGTAGCGATTAGGCAGCGAATAGCACTAAGATCGACCTCGTTATTGATGCTCAGCATGTTCACGAGGGCTTTCTACTTATGAAAAAGAATTAAAACACTGACACATTGAAAGACTAATAGCTAGTACACAGTTCGAATCACAGTTTCAACCCAGACTCCCCGGTTCCCCACTGTGGGATTGATGCAGCTTGTCGATGATTATGTTGCAAATCGCTGACTTAAGCATTTTTGCTACCTGGTCAGGCGCTTCGGATTGTTTATGTTTCGCGAGTTCTGGGATCTCAAGGCCCCCTTTCGAAAGCACAAAGCCCTGCGCTTGCAGCAATCGGAAACGCCAATCGATGACTGACCTCACACTCAGCATTTCCGCTGCATTGCGCGATGCGCAGCTTCAGCGTCTAGAAGCGGCTCTCGCATCAAAGGCTGCAGCCAAGACGAGCACCCTCAAAGTCAAAGACAAACCTGTACGCGACTGATCGTTCATTGCCGCTCTGAATCCTTGATCAGAAAGACCTCTTGAAGCCAAAACAATCCCGTTTTGGCTTTTGATCACATTAGTTTTGTTCTGGAAGCACTGCTTACATTTCGAGTGGCACTGACCTCGCTCCTCGCCGGGGTGATCGTCTTCATCAGCGATGCCAATAAAAAACCCCGCTCGTGGCGGGGGGGATTGGTTGGTTGGTGATTGGGGCTCAAGCCAAGACATCGACTGCCACTTCGGGCATCCATGGCTGCTGACCATAGTCGTTGTCCATGTCAGCACCCAAGGCTTTAGTCATCCCATAGGACGCAGCACCAAAAACGGCACCAGTCACAGCGGCAGCGCCAACTTTGCCTGCAGTAACTGCTTTGGCGCCTGCGAGAGCAGCTGCAGGTGTTCCTTTTAAAGCTGTGGCAGCAGCTGCTCCACCAGCAAACAGTTTTGCGAACGCTGCTCCTGC
>MDTC01086542.1_pt1 | contig 11524 bp, 8 predicted proteins | sample 811181 | NCBI WGS metagenome assembly MDTC01 (sample SAMN05326644, study PRJNA326480) | marine metagenome | isolation source: seawater | place: Pacific Ocean: North | collected 2011 | reverse complement strand
GCCTGGATCCAACAGATCCATTCGATGCCACGAGGGACCATGATGCAGATGGAGTATCAATTGGCGGAGGAAGCGGACCTGGATTCGACAGATTATGGACAAACCTGGAAGAGTACCGATTCGTCTCTCCCTCTGATTTTGGCCAAAATGGAACCGACCCTAGGAAAGCAGACTCCGATGGAGATGGACTAACCGATGGCGAGGAGTATTGGGGGTGGTTCATTGGCCCTACATCTTTCGAATGCCACTACCTCAACCAGCAGTACCTTTGCGACTCCGAAGTTGGAACATCTGCTGAGGAAATTCATCTTGGTGGGTGGACAGGAACAGGTTCCAGTGGTGGCAGCGATCTGCCCACCGACCCGACTAATCCCGACTCCGATGGAGATGGTATGCCCGATGGCTGGGAAATCAAACATCGCAGATGGATAGGCGACATCTATACTGGCGGTAATCAATGGACATTGGACCCCAATAATCCCGATGATGCATCCGGCGATGCCGATGGAGACGGACTATCGAATTTATGTGAGTATGAATGGGAAAGGCTACTCGAGACGTCAATTTCTACGGGCATCATATCACATGGTGAATCTTTGGAATCAGTTCAGAATTGGACTGCAACCGACCCAAACTCTGTAGATTCCGACCTCGACTCTTTGCCCGATGGCTGGGAAGCTAGATATTCATGCAATTGGCCATCTTCGAATTCAGGAATCAATCCTATGAATGGTTCTGATGCATTGAATAACCCAGATGGGGATGGATACGATGTCAACAATAACGGAATTATCGAATCAGAAGAAGCATTTGTCAATTGGATGGAATACCACATTAAATCGGACATTCTCTCATCCGACTCGATTTTTTCTGGAACCATGTATCCAGAAAACCACACATCATCATTGCCACATCATTCATGGCAGGGCCTTGCAGACGAATCATTCGGCGAAAGATCTGGCGAGCATTACCTATCCCTGTGGACGGGCTTACCAAATGAAGACATTGGCTCCTCGGACCCGCTAAACTCAGACTCAGATAACGATGGCATGCCCGATGGTTGGGAGGTCTTCCATGCAAGGTGGAGTCTTTTCGATGGCGATTGGACTCTTAATCCAGTTAATAGCGAGGATGGCCTTGGTGACCCTGACTTCGATGGGATGTCTAATTGGGAAGAGTACAATTCGATAGACAGCGACATTAGCGAATCCGACCCCACGATTTCATCACCCCAATTCTACCTAACCGATGCAGCAGGGGCCATCATAGAGACTCCATGGATCGGCGCTGAATCAGCTCTGTCGTTTGGCCATTTTTTGACTGAAGACCAATCAAATTTGACGGGAACTTCAGCAGATCCAAACAATCCGGATACTGACGGGGACGGTTTGCTGGATGGAATTGAGGTTATCTTCACCACTTGGAATTCAAGTGCTGGCGTTTGGACTCTAAATCCACTGATTCCCGACCAAGGAGGATTCGACTCCGATGGAGATGGTATTGGTGATCTTGTAGAACTAAATCTTACAGAAAACCTACCAATAAATGGAGAATCTTACCCTCTGGGGGTCCCAACATTTGGTGCAGAATCGAGAGAAATAGATGAGACAGCATTCGAAAACAGAGTCTTCAGGATTCTTTTCAGCAAAGAAGGAAGGGCCGAACTAGGGATGGAGCAATACATGGAGTGGAAATCTGGTTCCCCAGCAAAGCCTATGCTCAAGGCAATCTTTGGAATCACCGACCCAAAGGATCCGGATACCGATAGAGACGGGATGAGTGATGGATACGAGTATTGGTTCTCGGCATGGGATCTGGAAGAAAATCATTGGACAATGAACCCTCTGACTGACTCAGACGTAGATTTCGATTCAGACGAGGACTCATTCGATTGTAACGGAGATGGGGAAATTTCTGACTCCGAGTCTTTTGATAATTTGGCAGAATATGACTCTAGGTGGTACGGCAAAAGGTTGGAGATAGGAAATTTGCCAAATGGTACTTCGGCCGTTTCATATGGTGCCGATGCAGCTAATGCCTTCATTGAAGAGGATGGCCTTTCGACCCAATCCGCATGGGGGCAACTTTACTCGTTGTTCTCGTCGAAAAGCCTTCGTTCTTCTGATAAGGTTGGCCTCATAAACCAAGTTGACCCCGATAATTTCAACACATCTCTAATTGGAATTAGCGACCCTACTCACAGCGATTCAGATGGAGATGGAATGCCAGATGGTTGGGAATACTGTTACTCAATTTATGCCGAAGTCTTACCAGTCAACTCATTCCGCTGGTCATTAAACCCCCTTAATCCACTGGATGTCGATTATGATCCAGATGCAGACGGTTGGTTGGACAGGGAAATTTTGGACACTCCAGCAACACAAGGAACTTGGGATTCCCGTGTGTTCACACCCCTATCCCAAGATCAGCAGTTTGGGAATAGCGCCAGTCCACTATATTTCACCAATATTATGGAATATGATAATGGGACCAAACCACTCGAACCTGATTCCGACTCCGACTCAATTATCATGACTCCTGTTATTGTAAATGGGGTGGTGACTGACTACAGACAAGATATGAGCCTATCAGACGGGAGGGAGATTTTCAAGTTTGGAACAAATCCACTTGACAATGACTCGGACGGGGATATGATGCCTGACTTCTATGAGTATCATCGAGGATGGAATGAGACCAACGATAACTGGTCTTCGTTTATGAAGATCAAAGTTCAGTGGACAGAGGTTACACCTCAGAATTGGAAGCCAATAAGATTCTCAGACGGCGAAATTATGAGGCCGGAATTGGATTGGAATTGGTTTACTCATGACCCAACAGATCCATCGGATGCTACACAAGACGCAGATAATGATGGGGAGTGGGATTGCTCAGGAAGCAATTGCGAATACGTGCCATACAACAATTTCCAAGAGTATTACGCAGTAGTAAATGCGACCCTGTCTTCACCTTCTATTGTTCGCGCTTCAACGTTGTTCGACTGCTCTGGAGATAAGGTAGAGGAATGGTGGCAACTTAGAGAGACACTACTTGGGACATGCTCAGGATCGAACTCAATCGCCTCCAATTATTTACGAATCAACAAAATAAATGATGAAGATCAACTCTATGCGTTGATAGTTCAAGATAATGACGTGACATACCTGGATGTGAACTCTAGTGATGATGTTATTCTCGTCAATGGCGAATGGACCGATGAATACAACAGGCTTGCAGGGGATAGAAATCACCTGCCAAATCCCGGTCAAGGAGAATATGCATTTGGATGGTGGATTTTGGATATCGATGGAGACCTGGTTGCTGACGGCACCGATCCAACGAATTGGGACACCGATGGCGATTGGTTGAATGATTTCTTTGAAATTGACGATGACCTACTAGATGGCATCAGGGGAAATAGCGGCTCCCCTATTCGCTACGATGACAGAACTTCCTGAACTCAACACTTCATTTGCCCCCCTCCCCTCAGATATTCATGTCCGAGGGCACGCGAAACATTCCCGGGCCACAAGCATCTCCTAACGAAAAACTACTATTCCTAAGGGAGAACATGGTTCATCTGACAAATCAACTCAGTATGCCAATAATAGAAGTCGCCCTTGTTATCTCAAAGTACATTAGAATTGTACTGGAATCCCTCCATAAAGCCGCCATTGAAGAAGGGGAGGAACTGCCTGAAATGCTACTAAATCCCCGTCCTAGCAAATCTTCTCAGTCGGAAACTAACTCAGGCATTGACTCATTCCCACTTGAGAAGCTAATTGACAGAGTAGATCAGGATAGGATGGACATTTTGGACACACTAGTCAGGACAATACTCAATGAGAGCCAGCTTGAGTTTGTTTCTGCACTTCGAGAGTTCAGAGACTGGGAATTCGAAATTCGTAGTCAACTCTCAGACATTTCAAGTCCAGGTGGTCTCTTTAGCCCTCTTTCACTTGATGATGGATTCTAGCTATTCATTGACTCTGAAGATGCCACTATTCCACTGGAAACCCACCAGGCATCTGCTATCGACCAGACGAAAAGAAAAGGCCAAAGAAATGCAGGAACTAGTGGGAACTGAATTAGGAACCATTCCCCTCCCTTCCTATGCTGACGATTAAAATGCTGTCCCAGGAAAAGAAATGGGACAAGCGAAAGAGCCACAGCAAAAAGAGGACGTATAGCCCCCCAAGGGCCAACGCCACCACTCAACTCTCCCCAGATGGCAGAAATAACGCCCAGGGGGCTAAAACCACCCTCTTCTGCCGGCTCAACATGGACTACGAACCCCTCTTCCACATTGTTTGCGTTAATTGCAAGCGGATGAATTTGCCGACCAAAATATCATAGAAAACAACAACTATGGACATCTATTGCGAAAACCATGCATCATGGGGTAATGGTAACAGGATTTGAGCCATTTTCAAATCATCATAGCAACATTTCACAAAAGATTGTGGATTTAATCTCAGAAGATCCAAGATTAGAATTCAAGATTAGTACATCTATACTTTCTGTGGACGAAGCAGGTTCAAGGGAGATATCAGGAAGGTTAGATAACGGAGAAGAAATTGGTGCAATCCTCCATCTAGGTTTAGCAGAAAACTCCAATGAAATATTACTCGAGAGGTTCGCTAAAAATCAATTCAATATGAAAATTGCAGATAACTCTGGAAGGCGTCTATCTTCTGGGGAGATTTCTAATGGACAGATTACCCTCGAAACCAAGGTCCCAAGAGATTTCATCAAAAATCATTTGAGAGATATTTCCAGAATTAGATGGAACGATGATGCTGGTGGTTTTGTTTGTAATGAGACCTACTTTCGCTCACTGCTCGCTTGTTCGAAAAGAGAACTCCCGATAGTACTCTTCGCTCATCTCCCGAGCGAGAAAGTCATTCCAATAGAAGAACAATATGAAATCGTCATCCTGATATGTAAGTCACTCGATCAGATAATTCCCGACTAACCGCCTCGCCCTCTTCCAGATTCGAACCATTCCGCTGCCTCTCCGGTTTCGGTCATTGCTAGTTCGTCACCAACCCCCCTTGGTACCTTTTCCCTACCATGGTGCCATGTGGCTTGCTCTAGCCATAGAACAATATCGCGCCCGGTCAAACAAACTTCCATGGTACCTCCCAGTGGATTCTCCCCTAGAACAAAGGACACCTTGCCAATAGATGCTGACTGTCTAGATAGGCTGAAAATAGTCCCTTCTTCATCTGACTGCATCGCCATAGCATCGAGAGCAGTGTCTAGTATACGATTCTCCCTCAATAGTGACAGAAGGTTGTCTAGTGAACCTACCACACCAACAATCTCCTCAGAATCTCTCCTTACTGGAAAATCGGATCTTTCTAGTTTTTTCTTTGGAACCCAATCAGGGAAAATTGAACGAATTGAATCAACAACCTTGATCGGATCATCATGGCTTCTGACAATCGTAGAAACTAGTATCTCAGGCTCCACATGTCTCCGAATAAATGGGAACTATTAGTGCTAACCGAACCGCAATCGTATTGCGCGAATATTCAAACCACTAGCAATCGACGAAAAGATATGGCACAACCTTCTGGCTTGGTTTCATTCGCTCTTGTTTTGACTCCCAACATTGTCCTTTTTTCTTTCCGGATACTCTCTCCCGAACTCAATGAAGCCCTGTCAAATGATGATTCCGGGCAAATAGCATCTCACACTCTGGCCCTATTAATCGGACTAATTCTGGCATATCGTAATTCTGTGGTTCATGATCACGAATTCCATCGCTCCAAGGCAATCAGTGCTCTTTCTAAGACTTACAAATTAGAGGACAGGGGGCTTTGGGAAAAGGGAGAGGTAGCAATTCAGAAGTTAGAAGCACGAGCCTATTCTGATTTCAAAGGTAGAAAGGCAAAATCATCCAGAAGAAGAATGCAGGGAAATATCGGGGAGTTGAATAGGGAATCTGCGGAACTTGAACAGATGGTAGGCGAACATTCAGAATATACTGTTGCAGTTGATGGAATAGAGCAGAAAAAGGAAACCATCGAAGAACAGCTCGAAGAAAAACCAAACCTAATCTCTCGTTTTTCGAGATTCATTTCCTCTTCAGTAGAGAGAACTGCAAACAGAAGGATTGACAGAAGGAAGAAATTAGTACTTCAGAAAAGTGAGTCTTTCACTACCTTCGAGGAAGACCCCAACTCTGCATGGAGAATCCCCAGAGGAACTCAGATGAAAACTAGTTTTTGTGATAGCTGTTCGACATACAACGAAGCAGAATCAAATTATTGCTCATCCTGTGGTTCGTTAATCGCTTGATTGGGGAACGGTTGATATGACTCCTTCAGGAGCCTGTGCCGGGAACGTTATGGCCAGTAAGCGAGACTATTATGATATTCTAGAATTAGATAAAGGCGCTTCAGAGGACCAAATCAAACAGTCTTTTCGCTCCCTAGCAAGAAAGTTCCATCCTGATAAGAATCCAAATGACACAGAAGCTGAGACCAAATTCAAGGAAATTCAAGAGGCATATGCAATTCTATCCAATCCAGAAGAGAGGCGAAAGTACGATCTTTTCGGGCACGAAAGGCCCGGGGGCTCTCCATTCGGATCCCGAGGATTCCAGGGAGTTGACATTAGTTTCGATGACCTATTCGGGGGCGGCTTTGAATCAATTTTCAGTCAATTCTTCGGTGGTCAACAGGGCGACAGATCACGTGGTTCAGATTTACTGGTAAGGCATTCTGTCCCCTTCCAGACTTCAATGGATGGCTTAGAAGACGAAATAGAAATTGAAGCACTGAAGGGTTGTGATAGTTGTGATGGTTCTGGTTCAGCTATGGCAGGGGGGTCGCGTCAATGCCCTTCATGCGAAGGAAGGGGAAGGATAGATCAGATTTCCATGATAGGACCATTCAGACAAAGAGTAAGAACGGATTGTGCACCTTGTAGGGGGTCGGGCCGATTGATCTCCGACCCATGTCCTGATTGTGGGGGGGATGGAAGAGCTCTGCAAACTAATCGGGTAAAATTTACTATTATGCCGGGAATAGTTTCGGGAAACCGTCTTAGAATACAAGGACAAGGAGAGGCCTCTACTTCACTAAATGGAACTCCTGGAGACCTATATATCGAAATCGATGTCGACCACCACCCATGGTTCGAAAGAGATGGATCAGACTTGCTAATGGCCCTGCCTCTAAACTTCGCTGACCTGTCTCTTGGGACCACCATTAACATCCCACATATCGATAACGAAGATCTTACTATTACAGTGCCACCCGGATCCAATCCCGGTGAAACAATTTCTATTCCCGAGAGAGGATTGCCGTACAAAAATCGCAGATCTAGAAGGGGATCGGTAACCGTCGTATTAAGACTCATTTCCCCAACCAAGTTTCCTAGCAATCTGAAGAATAAAATCGAAGAAATACGCACCGAATTAGAGGATTCTATTCCTCCTGTAGAGGCGAGGATCAGGGACGAAGCAAAATCTAGAAGAGGGCGCTGAAAGTCACTCTTCACTCATATCTATCGAATTTGTTGGAACGGCTGCTATCGGTTTTCCTCCAACTAAGCCTGAAATTTGCAATTTGACCACCGGTGGATTCCCCTTAGTCTCAATTTTTACGAATTTCGTAGAACCCTCATCTAAATCGCCCAAGAACACTTCATCGTCTCGGAAAATCATTTCTGGAACAACATTCTGGATTGAAGTAACTTCACCAAGTGGTGAGTAGATTCTGATAGCAGCCATTTCCCAACAAAATGCCTCAGTTCTGATTCCAACAAGAAGAGAATTGCTAGAATCCTCAAACCTCCAAACGCATATGTCAATATTTTCAGTAAAATGCCTTATCTCTGGAACACCCAGTTCCTTTGAAACCGAACTCCAAGAACCCTTTCCGAGTACGGATAGCGCTGCAGAAATTTCCCCCTCCTCGCCCTCGAAGTCATTGGCCGAGAACCTATTCCGAAGCACACTCAACACAAACTTCTCATTCTCTTCTATTTCCTCTATTTTTTTGGCTGGCAAGAAATCCCCTCTATTCCACCATAATACAACAAATAGAGGCAGTATCAAGAAAAGGCCAGCAAACACGTAGAATGGCGTAAACATCCAAGCCAAATTAACAAACTCACCTCCGTCTTCGAAAGACCCCCTATTTTCAATAGTGAATCGATATGCTACCTCTTCCTCGAAGCCACCATTCCTCTCGAGTCTGATTGCATGCATTCCAGGATCTAGACCCAATTCGCCTTGTTCGCCATCGGCAAACTCTTCAATCGTCCAAGTACTTTGGTTCAATCTCTGTAAACTAATTCGAACCGAATCGTTATTTGAGGCCCAGAATCCTACCATCGTCCAATTAGTCGAAGAGATTTCCAGAGCAAATACATCGACAGAGTCATTCAATGCGAATCTTCCCATTGTTGTGGAATTTTCTAGAGAAATAATTTGCCAGTTTTCATCAATTTCCCCGGGTCCCCAAAGTTTACCCGGAGCATCCCCTATCTCCTCAACTATCGAATCTCGACCCTCCTCTGCGATACACGTAGATGAGAAAATTGAAGCTACGATTAACGTAGAAATTACTAGTCCGGCCTCACGCATCATGCTTGGCAGAACAACTAAGCCTTAGAATCCTTCAAGCGAAATGCTTCCATGGGCAATCAATGGATGAGCGGCCTATTGGTAGGAACGTAATCTCGAGGGATAGGTTCTCCAGACTATTTTCCCTGGGTGATCGCAATGATCCTGCTTCATTTGCACCGGGATTAATTATCAGTGACGCCGATCCAGACTTCCCTGTTTCAATAGCGCCATTTCACTCTTCTATGGTCAATACGACTATTCCATCATCATTGAAAGTGACAACCCGTGGTAATCTCTGTTTCCCATTTGATTCTATAGATTCGTGGGAGGCTTCCCTTGGGTTAGTCCTGCCTCCTAGTTTAGTGGATTCAAACTCGGGAGAATTCGGATCAGGAATAGAGTTAGTTCCGGTGAACTGGAACTCATTGCATCACGACCAGTCTCTTCTCTCAATTGGACTACAACCTTCTTTGATTGTTTTGACAGACTCTCTCCAATTATCAAATAGACCAGGTTTGCTAGAGAAGGCTCTTCTGACAGTAAGGACCAATTTCCCGTCTTCTCTGATATGGACACCAGGAATCGGAGGTCCAGACAACTGTGCTCTACTTTCATGGTTGGGGGTGGACATTTTTGACTTGGCTCGTTCCCATCAATCATCTTCATTGGGAGTACTACTTTCTGAAACCGGCCCCAGAATTCCCGAGCAATCAACAAACGAAAATTCATCCATGGATTCGCAAAAGGAGATGTGGATAAGAGCAATTTCAGCAACTAGATCAGCAATTCGTGATGGCACACTAAGGAATCTGGCCGAGAGGCAGAGTACCTCCAGTCCTCGTTCTGTAGAGCATCTTAGGAGGCACGATAATCTCTCGTTTGAGATTTCAAAGAAATTGGGCTTGACTAGCAGTTCCGTAGATTCCGGGAAAAAAATTCGCTGCCATTCCTTCGAAAGTAGAAACGACCTCACAATTAGGAATTGGAGAGATGCCATATCTACGAGTTATCAACCTCCCAAGAGGCAACGTGACGTCATAGTCCTCCTTCCTTGCTCTGCGAAGAAGCCCTATAGGCTCTCACAAAGCCACTCTAGATTCCGGAGAGCAATAGGAAACTCACGTGCTCATGAGGTAATGGTTACCGCGCCATTGGGATTAGTTCCAAGAGATTTGGAAGATTTGTGGCCCGCGGCACACTATGACATCCCAGTAACAGGTGACTGGGACGAAGATGAATTATCGATAATTAGGAGTATGCTTAGCAGACTCATAGAAAGGGTGGGATACTCCACAATAGTGAATCACTCCGGAATTGAATTACACCTTGGAGATAGGGATGTAATAGATACTAGGATGGGCGAAAGTGCTGGTTCTAGCGAGTCATTACAAAGGTTGCAGGACGCAATCTTAACTTCATTCTCGGACGAAGATGGGGGTCGGACCGATTTCAGTGTTAGAAGAGAGAAGATAAAATCAATTTCAAGATTCCAGTTTGGCTCGGACGAATGGCTTGATGGTTGCGAAATCAAGGGAAGGCCCCCAATTTTCACAATTTCAAAAGACGGCGTGCAGATGTCAAAATGGGATCCTCGTAGAGGGAGATTCTTACTTTCCAAGTCAAGCCTAGAAACCATGAGGGAGCTAAAAATCCTCAAGTCCGTGGAAATTCATCCTGGAACGGAATGGGTTGGGGATATATTTCCAAGTATGATTGCAAGCTATGATCGATCAATCCTGGTTGGAGAAGAGATTCTTGTTATCCAGAAAGGGAAACTCATCGGCTCTGCTAGAGCCATTGCTCCTGGTTGGGAATGGCCAAAAGGTCCCGGTAAACTGGCAAAATCGAGACATCGACTCAGATCAGACAGATCCAATTGATTTGGCGTAGCGGTTAAAGAGGGAGAGCAGGTCGCCCGGCTGCCAGAGGTATACATTTGTCAAGGATGCACAGCAAGGGTAAGGGAACTAGCGGCTCTAGAAAGCCTCATTCTCAGGCTCCTCCCGAGTGGTCAAATTCAGACAAGAAAGAGGTGGAGGAGTTAATTGCTCAACTATCCGATGAAGGGCATACAAATGCATCAATCGGAACTATGCTAAGGGACGTGCACGGAGTCCCAGACGTCAGGCTAGTCACCGGTGAGAGAATCTCTCAGACACTCAATAGGCTAGGAAAGACATCCGGACTTCCAGAGGACCTTATGAGCCTAATGCGCCGTGCTCTGCGCCTTATTGACCACCTCTCTCAGAATTCCAAGGACATCCATAACAGGAGGCAATTGGAACTTTGTGAGTCCAAGATTAGGAGACTTTCTAGGTATTACAGGGAAAACAACCAGATCGACTCGGACTGGACATACAAGAGGGACCAACTACGACTTATGGTCGAATAATCAGTAGTGATTTGTACTCGCTTCTAATCGAAGTATCGTGGAGTCACTTATTGGACACGATATTTTCTCCCCAGTTAGGGACGCGATCCAATATTTTTCTAAAGATGTAATTAGTAGAAATAAGACAATTCTCCTCATTTCAAAACCAGATCTGGAGGGTTCCCTTTCATTGGCCCCTATTGAAGCCGCATTACTGGATGCGCGAATTCCATACAAGCGTAGATTTACGGATTCGAATCCTGACTATTCACCCTTTATTCAAATTTCAGACCACATGGAAAAGACAAAAAATGAACCCAACGGACTATCACTTTCCACCATCATTGTCGATGGATTAAGGGGCAGTTTAGGAGATTCACGCAAGGGCCCACTAAGTGCCGTTGCCCAAGCTCACATTCTCGCCCTGTCTCTGAACGCTCAGAGCCCCCGTCTTAGGAGGATGAGGCCATGGATGCTGTCTGGAAATTGGATTAACGAAGCATTGGACACAACCTATGATCCAGTTTACTCATCCTTGAGGGATCACCTATCAACTGAGGGCACGATCCGAG
>MDTC01060578.1_pt1 | contig 11524 bp, 10 predicted proteins | sample 811181 | NCBI WGS metagenome assembly MDTC01 (sample SAMN05326644, study PRJNA326480) | marine metagenome | isolation source: seawater | place: Pacific Ocean: North | collected 2011 | reverse complement strand
CTTGGTGCTGCGACTGGAAGTTCCCTTGGCAAAGTCAGACTGTTCCAGCAGGAGGGTTGCGTAACCACGACTCGCAGCATCGAGGGCACAGCCCAATCCGCTGGCACCGCCGCCAACAATCACCACATCCCAAGGCTCCTCACGGGCATCGAGCCTAGCCATCATTTCCTCGCGCTTCATGACGCTCCTCTCCCCTTCGCCCCAACAACTCTCTTAACCACCTTACAAATCCAGGCTCCTCGGTCAATGGCAGATTCACACCATGAGGGTGTGGAATCATCGCCTACTGACCCTCTCGAGGAGCGAGACGCAGCCAGGACTCCCAAGGGAGAGCCATTGCAACGAAAGCACGACGACGATAGGACCCACAGCCTAACGACGGAGTTGGATGAATGGCAAAACTCTATTTTTATTATTCCGCAATGAACGCAGGTAAGAGCACCACGCTGCTTCAATCCGACTACAACTACCGCGAGCGCGGTATGCGCACCCTCTTGTTCACCCCGGCCCTCGATACTCGGGCCGGTAAGGGCGTCATCCGCTCCAGGCTCGGTATCGAAGCAGAAGCAGTAGCGTTTGAGCCAACGCACGATCTCTTCGTACACATTCGCAGCGAGCACCACCGCGTGCCGGTCCATTGCGTCTTGATTGATGAAGCCCAGTTCTTGAGTCAAACCCAAGTCCTTCAGCTCACCCTAGTCTGCGATAAACTCAATATCCCAGTGCTCTGCTACGGGATCCGAACAGATTTTCGAGGGGAGCCCTTCGAAGGCAGCCGATACCTGCTCGCCTGGGCCGAAGAGTTGGTCGAAATCAAGACTGTATGCGAGTCGGGGAGTAAGGCCACCATGAATGCCCGACTGGATGATGCCGGTCATCAGGTCATCGAGGGCGCCCAGGTGAGCATAGGTCATCACTACGTGGCCATGTCGAGAAAACAGTTTGATCTCACGAGAGTATGCACAGCTGACTACAGCCCACCGCCTCTCGAAGAGCCCATCAAGCACGTCTCCTAATTAACAAAGCATCGTCATACGGCATAGGATCTGAGTAAGGGCGTGAGCCCAGAGACGAGACCATGGCCAGGCGACACCCAAAAGCAGCGATCCGTACCCTCAGCGTTCTTCCGTGGGTCGTTTTGTCCACCGTATGCGGCTCACCTCTCCCCGACGCCACTGATGACGCCAACGCCCAAGCGTCTCCCCATACCCTCAGCTACATCCTCGACTGGCAGTCTGAGGAGGCCATCATTGAGTCCAATTCCATCACCCTCCAGACCGACCTCGGCTACGAAGTGGTCATTGAGCGTGGCTTTACCGTCGCCTACAGCCTGCAGCTGGTCGAATGCGCCGATGAAGAAGAGCCCATGGATATCCCTGGGATGGGCCAGCGTTTACTCGAGCTATTGGGTCCCCGAGTCGCGTGGGCCGGCCATAGTGAGCTAGAACCCAACCCCGCAGCCATTGAAGCATCTCAGGCCGAAGACATCTTAGTTCGAGCCAGAGTCGAGATGGGTCGAGTCACGGTCGAGCCTCAGCGCTACTGCCAGTTTCATTACCTGGTGGCCCGGAGCGAGCGTGAGACCATTGGCCTTCCAGACGAGCTCGATATCGTAGGTATGAGCGTCTACATGGAGGGCACTCACCGAAGACCAGGTGAGGCTCCCGTAGCATTTTCTTTTAGCACCACCCGAGCCTACGGACTCTTGACCGATCTCTTTGCACCCGGCGCCTACCAAGACACTGAAGCCGCCATCGAAGTGGATACTGGTTACGATCATGCCACCATTAGAGTGACCCGTGATCTCGATAGGCTCTTTGATGGTGTCGAGTTTGAGACGATGAGCACCGAGCAGCAAGCAGGCCAAGTTCTAAAGCAGCTCGTGGAAAGAGCCATCTACAGCGTTGAGCTCAGCCTCTGAGTTAGGACGCACTCGCCTCGCGCTTAGCTCTAACGCGCTGATAGAGCGTAAAACCGACCACCAGCAAGAGTACAAACACACCTAGAATCTTCACGGCCAACCCGAGCGTCATCATGTGCTTGAGCGAAGCAACGAACACGATGGCTACCAAAAAGAGCGTGGCCCCTTCGTTGAGCATTCTGAGTGAGCGAGAGGACCAGGTACACGTGCCTGCCACCAACTTCCTATGAATGGCCCCGCAGACGTGATGATACCCAACCAACATAAACACCAAGACGAGCTTGGCAATCACCCATCCCGAGAGGTCCTTGTAGAGATGGAGAAGCCAGAGCCCAAAGACCAATGTGAACACCATGGCAGGCACGGTGATACCGAACCAAAGACGGCGCTGCATGGTGTTGAACTGCTCGACGAGCGCATCACGCACCGCAGGCTCGCGCTCACGCGCCTCCACATTATAAATAAAGAGCCGAACCACATAGAAGAGACCCGCAAACCAGCAGGTAAACCCAATGATGTGGAGTGCTTTGATGATGAGATAATCAGTCACGCTTCATCCTAACCCATCGTGAGACCAAGTCACTTTACCCTTCAGAGCAGAGAACCTCGAGCAATGCCCCCACCTGCTTGGCCACATTGGCCACCGAGGCAATCGACACACTCTCATCGGGACTGTGGGCATCACGGATGTCAGGGCCAAAGCTAATCATATCCAGCTCTGGCATCAGCCCACCGAGGAGACCGCACTCGAGCCCCGCATGAATGGCTGTGACCTCAGGCTTCTCTCCACCCCCTAGCTCGGTGAAGACCTTCTCGGAGATGGCCAAGAGCTCTGACTGCAGATTGGGTTGCCAGCCGGGATAGCCCCCTTCGTGGCGCACCAAGAGTCCACAGAGCTCACCCGTCGTCGTAATCTGACCCACGAGATGCCCAAGCGCCGCATCGTTGGAAGAGCGGGTGCACGAGACCACTTCGATGCTCTCACCACTCACCCGTACCACACCGAGGTTGGTCGAGGTCTCAACGAGGCCCGCCACTGCCTGAGACATACTGGTCACCCCATGGGGCACGACTCGTAGATACTGAAGTAGGGAGCGTTCGACTTCTTGGGTCAGAGGGCCACGCTCGTCGTGAACTCGCTCCGCCAACAAGATCACGACAGGATCACTATCGGCATGAAGCTTCTCGAGCTCTGCCGTGATTCCGCCGAGAACATCTGGAAGCTGAGTAGCATGTTCGAGCTTCATGCGAACGACTGCGCGGGCTTCTCGTGCGAGCGCATTGCGCTTAGAGCCGCCAGTCAGTTCAACCAGAGACCACTCGAGGCCATGCTCTCGAAGTGCCTCGAGAGCGTGAGCGAGAAGACGAATGGCATTGCCACGATTGCAGATGATGTCGAGACCCGAGTGACCGCCGCGAAGACCTTTGAGCTCGAGCTCCATCGCCACGTGCTCGGCCTCTGCCTCAACCCGCTCAATCGGTAGCACTGCAATGGTATCTCGACCACCAGCACACCCAACATAGAGCGTACCTTCTTCTTCCGCATCGAGATTGATCATGCGCGCTGCACTTAGCATGGAGATATCGAGTTCACGTGCACCACTCATGCCCGTCTCTTCATCCACGGTTAGTAAGAGCTCGAGGGGCGGGTGATGCTCAAAGAGTCCTTCGGCTGCAGCCATTCCCAGCGCCACACCAATGGCGTTGTCAGCTCCCAAAGTCGTATTGTTTGCGAAAATTCTATCCTCGACTCGGCGAAGTAGGATGGGATCTTTCTCAAAGTCATGCTCGACATCTGCATTCTTCTCGCAGACCATATCCATGTGCCCCTGAATGATGACCGGCGCCGCATCTACACCTTTGCCACGTCCAGGCGCACGAACCACCAGGTTGCCAATCTCATCCCATGAGAACCCAAAGCCGCGCTCCCGCGCCCAGCCCTTCACATACTCCCGCACCGCCTCTTCGAGACCACTCGGGCGAGGGCGTGCAGCAAACTCGGCAAAATTACGCCAAACTGCCTCTGGTTCTAATCCAACAATTGCTTCGGGAAGATGTGTCTCAGACATCGGGGAGCCTCCTACCGTGTTCTGGAAGCGGCTCTAACACAGCCCGGTGGGCTTGTCTCGGGGGCATGGCAGGATCTGCTAAATCCCCACCAATGCTTCAGATCTCATCGAAGATGCGAGCCTGCGCTCCATCCGGTGAACTTCTGGCGAGTCTTCGCGCTGACCACAGTCCACATAGCCACGGTCTAGATAAAAGGCCCACGCCGGCTCATTGGTCGGGCTGACGCTCAGATGAATCTGGGTGCGCCCCTGCCTCGAGAAATGTCGAGTCACATAGTCGTCGAGGACACCACCAATCCCCCGTCGGCGATGGCCTGGGGCCACATAATAGAGGTTCACATAGCCAATGGTGGGATCTGTTTTATGAGGACGTGCCTCGATTTGACCCACGATGTCCTCCCCCAACCAAACGTGTACGTGCCCAGCGGGATAGGCCTCGATTCGATGGCGCAACCACTCGAGATAGGCCTGGGCGCCCATCCTCTCAAAGCCCTCAGCGCTTCCAAACGAAACCACGTAAGAGTCTTCACGATAGCGTGCGGCCAGCTCGCCATGGGCCTCTAAATCGATAGTTTGAAAACGAAGGTTCATGCGCTCCCCTACCCCAGGAAAGCCTCGCTCAGGTGGGCTGCTCCGTCAAGAGCCGGTGATTCAGTTGGCCTTCTTTAGAAAACAGGTCTTCAGAACGATGCTCTGCTTGTTGACCTTGCCTTCGATGTGTTCTGGATTGCCTGTGAGATGAATGTTCTTCACCATGGTGCCGCGTTTCGCCGTAAAGTTGGCGCCTTTTACATCGAGGTCTTTAATCAAGGTGACCGAATCACCCTCCAAGAGCTCCGCACCATTGCTATCGACCGTTTTGACGCCATGATCACTGTCGTCATCCACACTGAGACCTTCTTGGGCCCAAGCCATCACCGAGTCCTCTAGGTAAGCTTGGTCGAGAACATCCTGTGCCCAGCTCTCACTCTTGAGGCGATGGAGCATACGAAAACTCGTAACCTGCACTGCTGCCACTTCACTCCAGATAGACTGCTGCAAGCAGAACCAGTGCTTAGAGTCGAGGGTGGATCCAGCCTTGAGCTGGGGCTGACACGTCCCACACACATAAATACAGCCCTCGGCCGTTCCATCACCTGGCGATACTTCAAACCCAGTGAGCGATTCGGTGCCCGAGCAGAGCTCACATTGATTGCTCGACCGCTCGGTGAGTGCGGTCTCAAATTGGGTCATATAAGACATCTCATCTCCTGCTTGAGCTTGGGAGTCGCTGCTGGGCCCGGCCTTATGTGCCAGAAGCTGAGGGGTCAAGGCTTGGACTACACCATTCGCTCGCACTCTAGGGCGATGAAGCTCATCACTGGTAAGAATGAGCCAGCTGATACACCGAATCACAGGGTCGACAGAGGGCTGAAGGCAATCCCGAGTTACGCCTGGTACGACCTGAGACCGCTTTGAACACCGGGCCGCTATGCTCTTCATCACACTGAAGACACTCGTTGAGAGTGGCATCCTCAGTGTGATTGGGAAGGTTCAACGCTGCGAGACAAGGGTCTAGACAAAGAGCGCGGGTGTTGTTGGTGTTGAAATACCAGATCTGGGCACATGGTAGGTCGAAACCAATCTCCATCAAGCATTCAATGTTGGCTTCCTCTCCCTGGGTCATCCCCGTCACCCCGCACATGCGAACAGGATCCGTTAGATCCGGATAGCGCATGTACACCGCTAGATTCTCCAGAGACGAACACTGGCCACAGGCACTGCGGTGGGTGATGTGGGCCCCGGCATCAGCTGCAGCCGCCTCACTCTCGTAGCTCACCAATCGGTACTTGGTTGGGTCTGCCGCATCGATGAGGACTCCACAGAACTTGGTGTCATCGGGCGATGCTGTTTCTTCGGCAGCATAGGGATCGGAGGCGAGCGTCGCTGGACCGTCGACGAGCGTCAGCGACTCCATGGCCACAATCTGCTCTTCGGTGTAGCTCGGTGCTTCCCACAGCTCACCACCGCACATGCAAGACGGCATACATTGGCTATCGGTGAGTCCCGTATTCTCAGAGGGAGTGCCAAAGAGGTTTGCCCCATCACAGCTCGGGTCGACGGGCTCCTCACTGCTGCAGCCTGCTCCGCCCCACCCCAGGAGCATCCCCAACACCACGACCATCTCGGTTTTTTGTACTATCATCACAGCCAGCCCCTTCTTTATTCACACCCCGAGAGATCTCGATGCCATCTCACGGCAGGAAAACCAACTATGGTGACATCTTTTTAAGTCTGCCGGACCCACCCTATGGAAGCCACCTGGGAGACACACTATGGTAGGCCCACATCGATCCGCTCAAGCCGCCGCACTCAGGAGCTTTCTATGGGCACGCCAGACACCCCCACCATGTACTATCGAATGCTCGGAAACACGGGCTTGCAAGTCTCCGTTCTCTCCTTTGGTTTTTGGGCAACCTACGGCGTCAAAGAAGGGCTCACTGGCGACGAGGGTGTGGAGATGGCCAAAGCGTGCATGAGCATGGCACGCAAGAGCGGTATCAACCTCTTTGACAACGCCGAGACCTACGGCAACCCGATGGGTGCAGCAGAGATCGTCATGGGTGAAGCCATGGCTCAGCTGCGTAAGGCAGAGCCAGAGATTTGGCGCCGCTCAGATATTCTAGTGACCACCAAGATCATGTGGGGCGGTTCTGGCGTGAACGAGCGAGGCCTGTCGCGTAAGCACATTCAAGAAGGACTCGACATGGCGCTCAAGCGCCTTCAGGTCGACTATGTCGACCTCGTCTTCTGCCACCGGCCCGATCCCCACACCCCAACCGAGACCGTCGTGCGCGCCATGAGTCAGATGGTCCGCTCTGGACGAGCCACCGCGTGGGGCACGAGCGAGTGGTCTGCTCAGCAAATCACCGAAGCATTTTGGCTGGCTCAAAACCTCGGCCTCGAGCCCCCACAGTTTGAGCAGCCCCAATACAACATGCTCAAGCGCGACCGCTTTGAGAGCGAATACCATCCACTCTACAACCAGCCCTACAACCTCGGCACCACCATCTGGAGTCCCCTGGCCTCGGGCATTCTCACCGGCAAGTACAACGATGGGATCCCAGAGGGCTCACGCCTCACCCAGCCCGGTTACGAGTGGCTCATTGGCATGCTCGAGAAGCACAAAGAAAAAGGCACCCTCGACAAAGTGCGCAGCCTCACCGAGTATGCATCGTCAAAGTTTGAATGCAGCATGGCGCAGCTCGCCCTCGCCTGGTGTCTCAAGAACAAAAACGTCTCCACCATTTTGTTGGGCGCCACCAAGCCCGAGCAGCTCGAAGAAAACCTCGGGTGTCTGCGGGTGGCCGAAAAAATCACCGATGAGCATATGAGCGAGATGGAAGATATTCTCGGAACCGAGCCCCCAGCATACCAAGGCTATGGTGGCCAAGGGATGCGGGCGCTCGTGACCATCTAATCGAAATGAGTATCGAGAAGCCTCCCAACATTATCTCAATTCGCGACATCCTCGACTCGTACGATGCCTTCTTCATTGATGCCTATGGTGTGCTCGTCGATGGCACTCGGGCTCTGCCGGGCGCGAACACATTTATCACAGCGCTCGAGAGCGCGGGTAAAGACTACGTGGTGGTCACCAACGATGCTTCCCGCTCCCAGAAGCGCTGCTCCGAGCGCTTAGCATCACTCGGGGTTGAGATTGCGCCCGAAAAATTCATCACGTCGGGTTCACTCATCATCCCGTTTTTTCAAGAGCATGGGCTCGAAGGCAAAAAGACCATGGTCTTTGGCCCCGAAGATTCGCGAGACTATGTGACCCGAGCTGGCGGTAGCGTGGTGCCCATCGAGCTCACCGAAAATGCCGAGATCATCGTTGCTGCCGATGATGCCGGTTACCCATTCTTAGAAAGTCTCGAGATAGCACTCTCAGTTCTCTACCGCCTCATCGACGGGGGCGGCGAGCCCACCTTGATTTTGCCCAACCCAGATCTGATCTACCCCAAGGGCCCCGGCGAGTTTGGCTTTACCAGTGGGGCTGTCTCGCTCTTGCTCGAGGCAGGGCTCACGAGACGCTACCCCGATCGCCCCTGGGCCTTTACGCCCCTTGGAAAACCCCATCCCGCCATCTTTGAAGAGGCGCAGAGACGCACCGGGGGCAAACGAGCGATCATGATAGGCGATCAGCTCCAGACCGATATCCTCGGTGCACGCAAAGCCGGCATCGACGCCGCACTCTTGCTCACAGGGATCTGCCCCGAGCTACCAAACAATCTCCCCTTTGGGCCAACCTGGGGCATCACCTCACTCGAGCTCTAGAATCAATCGCCGAAGTACACCCTGGACCTTGCATTGTACGAGTCCACGAGCCTAAAGACCCCCAACGCATGCAAACTCGATTTATCCCAGCCTACCTGCTCACCTTTGTGAATGTTCTGGGCTTCAGCTTGCTCATGCCGGTGCTCCCTTTCGTAGTCGAACGCTATGGCGCACCCGAGGCAGTCTACGGAGTCTTACTCTCTTCCTATTCCATCTGTCAGTTTCTCGGAGCGCCTTGGCTAGGTCGACTCTCTGATTCGGTCGGGCGAAAACCCGTGCTGCTGATAAGCCAAGCCGGCACCCTCCTGGCGTGGGTGGTCTTTGGAGCAGCCTGGTTTCTCCCCGACGTCTCCATTGGCTGGCTCTCACTGCCACTCGTGGTCATCGCCTTATCGCGGGTTCTCGATGGCATCACGGGTGGTAACAACTCGGTCACTCAAGCCTACGTCTCAGATATTACCAGCCACCAAGAGAAGGGTTGGATCTTCGGAGCCATTGGCGGCATCGTCGGCGTGGGCATGATTGTTGGCCCTGGCTTGGGCGGCTTCTTTGCGTCGAGCTCCCTCGGCTATCTCGGCGTCGCAATCTGCGGGGCGGTCATCTCACTGGTCACCCTGGGCTCCATTCAAATCCACCTCACAGAATCACTCCCCCCTGAGAAGCGAAAGCCCCGCGCGAAGCAGTCACTGTGGAGCTCAGTACTCTTGATTCGCCGCGTACGAGAGCTCAACCCGCCCGCTATCATCAAGCGCATCTTCGTGGTGCGAAGCCTCTTCAGCTCCATGATGGCCTCTTATATTTCCACCATCGCTCTCTACATCATCGACATCTTCAAATTTGATGAGAAGGAGCTCGGACTCTTTATGCTCGCTGTGGGATTCTTCATCTCATTTAATCAGGCAGTCGTCTCAAAACGCTTCATCAAGAAATTTGGCGAGCTACCCACCATGCGCATTGGTCTCGTGCTCTGTGTGCTGGGACTCTTCGCCATCACGCTTACCGATACCCTCTGGCTCTACATCGCCTACTACTACATCCTCAACTTGGGTATCTCACTCTCAATTCCCACCTTCAACGCGCTCATTGCCCAAAATGCAGGGGACCGCGACACGGGCGAAATCATGGGCATTGGCGACTCCATCATCTCGCTTGCCAACGCAATTTTTCCGGTCTTCGCCGCTGCCGCCTATGGCTACATGGGAGAGCACTTCTATCATTTGATTGCGCTCTTACCGGCCATTGGAATCGCACTCTCCCTTGGCCTCACCTCAGTGGGCCCAGCCTGTGCTGAAGCGACGAGCTGAGTCTCGACCCACCTAGTTAGCAAGAAGCCCTCTTAGACAACACCCGCGATGAGAAGCTAACAATCGGGTTCCACCGGCAACCACATCTCAAACCTCGCACCGCCGAGGTCTTCATCATCGGTGACACTGAGCATCCCGCCATGCTCCTTGACTATGTCCACACACATGGCGAGTCCGAGACCCGTGCCCACCCCCGCAGCCTTGGTGGTGAAGAACTGCTCGAAGATTTTAGTGCGAATATCCTCGGGAACGCCATCACCGTTGTCGCAGACTGCGACGAGCACCCCATCTCTTCCATCTCGTTCTTGGGGCGCACTGAGGACATAGATAGTGCCTCTAAACCGCTCTCCACCATCTTCCCGGCTGAGTTTCACCTTCTCCGTCAAGGCGTCGGCAGCATTGGCCAAGAGGTTGGTGACCACCTGACCCACCTTGCTCCTAAAACAGGTAATCGGCGGAAGCTCCCCGAGAGCGTCGTCCACCTGATGCAACTTGGTACGACCCCCCACCAACACCAAGCACTCTTTGACCACCTCGTTGAGCACCACGCCTGACGTGGCTTCGAGCTCCATTCGACTCTGGGTTCTGAGGGCCATGCTCAGGCCTTTGGGCCTCTCGACACCCGTGTTGGCGGCTTGGTTGAACTCGCGAAGTTCATCAATCATACCTTGGAACTTCGCGCCCACTTGCTCAGCCTCTTTGCTGCCGGAAAACACCGGCATAAAGGCGGCCTCGAGCATGTCAGTGCTGACCTCGACACTCTCAGCCGACATGGACACCAGCATAATCGGGTTGGAAATTTCGTGGCCAATGGAGGCGACCATCTCACCGAGCTGAGCGAGCTTCTCGGACTGAGTGAGCAGGTTCTTGGCGTGGCTGAGCTCGCGCTGACTGGTTTGTTCGAGTTTAGTGCGTGCCTCCTCTATGGCCACCATCTGTCGAGACTGGGTTCGTAAGAGTTCTTGAAGTTGTCGTTCATCATGGAGCACAACCAAGTAACCTTGGCTCTTAGCTTCGGAGTCTAGAATGGTTGAGGCCTGAACGCGCAAGTTGAGATCAGCTTCAGCATCGAGGTTTGGACTGGTGAATTCGACGGCAACGCTGTTTTTGCTGGCTCCCAACAAGATGTCCAGACCGGTTACATGAAGCATGTCTCCTGGGTGGATGTAGTCCATAAAGTCTCTTCCAACGAAATCTTGGCTTGGAATGTTCAAGAGCAAGCTGAGTTTCTCGTTCACCTCCACAATCCTGCCCTCAATGTCGAGAAGAGCTAGTCCATCGGTCATGGAACGATGAACTGCTTGGATGAATCTATGTTGCTTATCCAGCTCGCGTTCCCGCAATTTGAGCTGAATCAGATTACGGACCGTGCTGACGAGTTCTTGGGTGTTGAAAGGCTTGCCCAAGTAAACATCAGCGCCGAACTCTTTGCCCGCAAGCTTGCTCTCTTCATCACTCTTGGCAGTGAGCAAGACCATGGGGGTACCGGCAAGCGATTCGTCAGCTCGAATCGCCTCAATCAGCTCTGGGCCGCTCATCTCAGGCATCAGCCAGTCAGTCACAATCAGATCAGGTGGCACAGCCTTGGCAAGCTCGAGCGCCTCTTTGCCATCCCGAGCGTTGAGGGTCGCATAGCCATGCTTTCTGAGTATAGAGGCAATGTGATGACGCATATCGGGCAGGTCGTCGACCACGAGGATGGTGTGGCTTGCACCATCGGTCAAAGCAGAGGGCACATCATCAGTCTTTTCATGCTCGTTTGTGGAAACCGGATCGAGGAGCCAGTCTTTGACTCGAAACTCGAGCTCACCACTCTCAGATTCGTCCGCACGTCCAGTATCAGAGAAGGCCTCTAGCCCACGCTCCATCGCTCCAATCAGCTCAGTGTCGTCAAAAGGCTTGTAGATGATGCT
>MDTC01238010.1_pt1 | contig 11525 bp, 10 predicted proteins | sample 811181 | NCBI WGS metagenome assembly MDTC01 (sample SAMN05326644, study PRJNA326480) | marine metagenome | isolation source: seawater | place: Pacific Ocean: North | collected 2011 | reverse complement strand
CCCTGATGCGATTAACGTGGCTTTAGATAATGTAAAAAATAAAAAATTCTTAGTCGTATTGGGCGATAATTTTATTTTTGGTAGTGATTTTTTTAATTCTTTAAAAGAAACAATTCATAACAGTAAGAGTATTGGGCTGTTTACACAATTCGTAAAAAACCCGGAAAATTTTGGAGTTGCTGTAAAAGACTCAAGTGGGAAGATAAGCAAGTTAGTAGAAAAACCAAAAGATTTAATTTCAAATAATGCGGTTATAGGACTCTATTTATTTGATTCTCAATTTAAAGAACATTTCAAAAATATAAAAAAATCGAACAGAGGAGAAACTGAGATTCTTGATATATATTCGGGATATGGTTTAAATACAATTAATTCTTATGAATTAGGTAGAGGTACGGCTTGGTTTGACATGGGTACCGTCGATTCTTTTTACAATTGTTCATCATTTGTAAAAACTATTCAACAAAGGCAAGGATTATTAATTTGTTCCCCCCATGAAATTGCTTATAGAAATGAATGGATATCAGTTACTGATTTGGAAAACTATTTGGATTCAGTAAAAGATTCTGAATATTCTGATAATTTAAAATTAATTTTAAACTGAAAAATAATTTTCACTACTATTAAGTTAATGAAAGTATTAGTAACTGGTTGCTATGGTTTTATTGGTTACAATTTTATCAACTATTTAAAACAAAAATATAAAAAAGAAATCTTAATTTATGGAATTGATAAATTAACAACACCATTTTCAGAAGCTAATTCTCAAATAGAAAATGAAATAGAATTTTTTAAATCTGATATTAATGAAATTAACGAAATTGATTCATTACAAATTAAAAATTTAGATGCCGTCTTTAATTTTGCTGCAGAAACTCACGTAGATACGTCAATTTATAATCCTGATATATTTATTAGCTCAAATATACTTGGTGTTTCAAAATTATTACAGTTTGCTATTCAGAATGAAACAAAGTCATTTATTCATATTTCAACGGACGAGGTATATGGAAGTAAAGATTCTGATTATTCAAAAGAGGTTGATAACTTTTTTCCTTCGTCTCCATATTCAGCATCCAAAGCAGGAGCAGAGCATATTGTTAATGCATTTTCAACAACATTTGGCTTAGATGTAAAAATTGTACGACCAGCAAATAATTTTGGTAATTTTCAGCAACCTGAAAAATTAATACCTTTTAGTATTGCAAATTTAAAGTCAGGAGGAAATATAGAGATTTACGGAGATGGAAAACATGTTAGACACTGGTTGTATGTTAAAGATACATGCTCAGCAATAGAGAATATTTATTTTAATGGTTCAAATAACGAAGCATACAATATTGGTTCTGGAAATTATTTTAATAATTTAGAGATTTCAAAAAAAATTCTTGAAGCTATGAATCTTAATGAGGACAGATTAACTTTTGTGGAAGATAGGCCGGGTCATGACTTTAGATATGCTGTAAACCTTGAAAAAATAGAAAGTCTAGGGTGGAAGGCCAACAAAGACTTCGATAGTCAATTAGAAGAAACAGTTATTTGGTATGAAGAAAATGAAAATTGGTGGAAAGAGTCTTTTGATAAGATTCTTTTAAATAGACAAAAAAGACTTTCTCTCGAAAAGTAATAAAATGATGAACTTTCTTTATTGTTTTGATTCTAATTACAATATACCTGCCGCATGTTCAATTTATTCATTACTGGAAAACGTATCTGAGAAGATAAATATTTATATAATGCATAAAGATTCAGACAATTCTAATGTTTTTCCAGATAGAATAAGAAATCATAAAATGTTAAATAGCATTAATATTAAAAAAGTTAGTTTAGATAATTATAGTTTCCCAAATATTCAGGGCACACATATAAGTGAAGCAACTTACTATAGATTATTTATTGAAGATTATTTGAATGATGAAATAGATTTTATTACTTATTTAGATTGTGATGTCTTTTGTATAAATGATCCTTTAGAACTAATTAATCAAAATATACAAGACATGAAAACTATTAATTCTGTTATATCGGTATCCTCAGAAAAATCCCTAAGCAAGTATGGAGTTGAAAATCTAAATATGAAATCAAACAGATATTTTAATGCAGGAGTCATGATTATTGACTACAACAAATGGAAGGCTGGAAAATTAAAAAATAAGTTTCTTGAAATTCTTTTAAAGCTTGACGAAAAGCTTTTATTTTGGGATCAAGACATTTTAAATTTAGCATTTGATGGGGATTATTCAGAACTAGATGACTTCCTTAACTATAAGGTAGATATGGAAGAAGATGATTCAGCTATAGATGTAGACAAAAGATCATTAAACAATATCTCTCTATTACACTATTCAGGAAAATTTAAACCTTGGGCAATAAAGGGAGCTTTGAATGATAATGCAGAATATTTTCAAAATATTTTTAGATGTTTATATGGAAAAAAATATTATATTTCTTACAATTACAAATTAAACGCAATAAAAGATTTATTTAGGTCATTTACAAAAAGAACTATTTTCAAAACCAAATTCCCACTTTCTTTTTTAATCTATACTATTAAATCGATATTAAAAAAATGAAAAAGATAAATACAGTCGTTGTTCATGACAAACCTTCAGATTTTTTAGAAACCAGTTTGAGGATTACAAGTAAAAATAACTTAGTTTATCTTATTGGCGGAGAGGCTGTGAGGCATCTAGATAAGTATGAAAATATTATTTATGTAGATATCAATAAATACTTTCAACAAGAAAAATTTATAAGATACAAAGATAAATTTGAACATTTTGGAGATAAAGATGAATGGTCTTATTACTTTTGGTTTATGAGACTATTTTTAATTTATGAATTCATGAAAGATTATAACTTTTCAAGAATATTTAGTTGTGACAGCGATAATATTTTGTTAGATGATATAAATAAGTATCCTTTTAAAGCCGAAAATGCAATTGTGATTCCACAAGTATGGGAAGATTATTGGTTTACTTCAAGTGTTCATGCTGGTTTAATTACCCAGGAATTTTGTGAAAATTATGAAATGCTTTATGAAGATATATTTATCAATAAATCAAAATTTAATTTGATTGAGGATAAAATTAATCATCATAAGTCTAACCCTGGTGGAGTTTGTGACATGACCTTGTATCATTACATTGTAAAATTTGGCTTAGTTGATATGCAAAATCTTATGGACCCTGTAGAAATTGATGGAAAAAAGTTTGTTTTTATTAATAATTTTGCCGATGGAGAAGGAGCTAAAAGTAGAGAGCAGTATAAAACATCTAGGAATAAGTTAAAAATCTATATATCAAAAAAAGATAAATCTAATAAAATTTATGACAAAATTAGTAAAGAATATTTGAATCTTTTCAATTTACATTTTCAAGGAAAGTCTAAAAGGTTAATAAATACAAGACTCGAAAAACGTCTAATCTTCTAAGTCTAAATTCTCCTTACTTTTTTTATTTGTATAGTAAACAAAAAATAAAGTAGCTATGCCGTAAAGCGTATTTGTTATTGGTAATTTTCTTGAATCATATGAGACATTGTTTGTAGGTCTATAACCTTGAGAAATCAATTCTTTGCAATTGTTAACACTAGAAGTCTTTACCAACGAGTCACCTTTTTTAAGTAACAATGTTTCAGTTTCATTTATATATTTCAATTCATTTTCTCCTAGAACAGGGGTTAATGAATAACCTCCCTCTTCTATAAAGTTTGAAAGCTGTTCGTTCGGAACTATTTCTCCAAGAATTGTATCCTCCCTATAAACCCTTGTGAATCCATCTGGCACCTCTTCTTCTTCTGTGTTCTGTGCTGCATTTGAATAAAGGTTATATTCACAGCTTTTTACAACTATATCTCCACAGTCTGATGGAGAAGTACTTGAAACAAAAAGGCTAAGAGGCCTACATAGAAGAGAAATTTGTACTTTAGTATCTAAATTTTCATTAATTTCTTGATAATTATCTTTTGGAAATCCTAATAAAAACAATAAACATACAAGAAGTGAAATTGATAATATTTTTAAATATTTTTTATCATTTTTTATTAGATCACAAATAAGAAAAACAAATGAAATAGCTAGGAAAAAAGCGTAATAACTAACTTTTAAAGTATCTCCCTTTGTGGGGTCAAAATTCCTATCAGGAACACCGAATGAATTTAATAAGAGTATCCCAACTCCTATAAAAGGGGATAGTAGGAAAATATTTATTTTCTTATCTTTTTTAATAGATACAAATATAGATGAGTAAAAAACTAACGCCAGAATTAATTCGAGATGGTATCTTGAAAAATTTTCAAGAGGATTGATTTGATAGTAAGTAAAATAATTATCTTTACTTTTTAAATTAACAGCAAAATAATCACCAAAAGTATCTAACAAAGTAATGCCAAGGAATGAATCATTATGAGATCCCAGTACAGGTGAAAAATACAAATCCCAAAAATTAATTTTATATAAAAATTCTATATTTGCTACGTTGTCATAGTTGCTAGTCGTTGAAACTTCAAAAAAACTTAGTTCATTAATATTGTAATTTTCAAAGCCAACTCCAATACAAAAAATTAAAAATATAAGAAAAAAAACGATAAGTTCTTTTATATTTTTTTTATTTATTTTAGGAATATAATTTACGAGTAAAAAGATAATTACCATTCCCGCAATAGATCCTTTGGATGTAATTAATAAAGATAATGGAAATAAGCTTAAAATTAAAGATTTTTTATCATTTAAATTAAAATAATTATTTATTCCTAAAATTATCCATGGCAGGAAAGAAAAAACAAGTATCTCTGGTTTTAACAAGACTCGCATTTCAATAACTTTTGGAATTATATGCATTAATGAAAGTGAAATATATATAGATTCTTTTTTATAATTAAATTCTTTTAATAGTCTGTATAAACCGATTGTTCCAATCACATAAAAAATAAAATTTGTTATTTGTATTGTGCTATTCAGAAATACAATTTCGTTTATTGAATTTAAAGATTCACTTCTTAATAATATTGTTATTAAATTTGAGTAATAAAAAAATAAACCATGGTTATTACTTGGTTTAATATCTTCATATAAAAAATATTCGATGTATTTAAAATAATCAGGGAAATCAACACCTTTAGAGCTGAAAAAATATAGTTCAGAAAGAATAAAAGAGAACACAAGGAAAGTGAAATGAATATATCCAAAGGTTGAAATATTTTTTATTTTGCTTTTTAATTTATCCAACTACTACCTATCTTTTTTTGAGAATCAGTTGTTCTTAAATGATAATAATAAGTTATTCTTAAAAAGTTTCTATGAAAAATAAATTTAACAATCAAGATTAAAAGTTCCTAATTAGATTTTTTGCTTATATTTCTGTATATGAATTTGTAATTATAGAGAAAGTAAATGAACAGGATAAATAGTGAGTAGTAAATATATTGGTCATCAATATATTTATCTGGATCTGGATTATTCCACATCGTAAGAAAACTAAAGTAAGTAATTAATGGAAGAGAATATAAAGCTTTTGATAAATAATTTTTATTTAACTTAAAATAACCATAAATTAGTAAAAAATTTATTAAGACCCCAAGACTGTAATATATAAATCTCATCGGATACCAACCTGTTAGTGACCAAAAGCTATAAAGTGATAAAAATGTAATAATTGTCCATTGAAAGTGCTTATTGTTTTTCTTGTATAGAACAACTAAACAAATTATTGAGATAATAAAAGGAACTGACATATAGTTGATTAAATTTATTGTTCCATCAAAGTAGCATTTTATAAATCCAGGTATTCTTTGACAAAAGTATTCACCATATTTTCTATCTCCACCCCACGTAAAATAATCAATAATCCAAACAAATTGTCGAAAATTTTCTGTATTTGTATCGAAAGGTTTGAGGTTATTTATTATGAAATATCCTCTATATAAAGCAAATGGGAAAGTAAATATTAATAAATTTTTTATAATATTTACTATTTTTATTCTTTCTTTGTATGCATAAACTAAAAAAATATAAGTTAGAAAGCTAACAATCATTCCCCTGTGAATAAGAAATAATAATCCAAAAACAAAAGCAATATTTGGAGTTAATTTACCATATCCTTTCATTAAATACACAGGTAAAACAATCTGAAGCAGTGTAAACATCCAGTTATTAGCTTCGAAAATTTCCCATTTAGCCATTGGGTGTAATAAATTTAAAATAACAATAAAAAAGAGGTCAAAATATTTAATTTTTTTAATATTTATTAATTTCATAATCAAGAGCAGTGAATAATTTAATACAAAAGAATGTATTAAAAAAACAGATATTAAGATACCAAATGTTTCATTAATATTTAACAAACTGAAGAGTGGAGAAAATAATAAATTCAAGATATATACTAAGAAAATATATAAGGGTCTTTGTTGGTAAGCATGGTCAGTTAAAATAATAAATTCAAAATCTTTAAATCCTGAAAAATATTCATTTTGGTCACAACTTACTGGATAGTTCATGTTGAAGTTATTACTAAGAAAAGTAAAACTTTGTTCTGTAATATTCGTGCAGACATAATAATCAGGGACAATAAAACTAGAATTAAATAAAAAATAGACTAAAAAGATTCCAAAAAAAATAGTAAAAATATTTAATAAGACAAAAGTCTTTAATTCATGCTTCATTTTTACTTCCAATTTTTATTTTTTTTGTGTGTAATCTTAAATGATACAAATAAAATTGTAAAAAAGTTATAAAAGGCAAATATGTTAATTTCATTAAATTATTTGATTAATAAATATAATTTAGAAATTAAAGGTATAAGCCATTTTGGTGCCCACTTAGGTCAAGAAGTAAATCTTTATTTAGATAACAAAATACAAAATATTCATTTGTTTGAGCCACAAAAAGATGTTTTTCAAAAGCTTTATGAAAAATATAAAACATATGACCATCTTAATTTCTATAATTTTGGACTAGGTAGTGAAAATAGCAATGTATTGATGTATCTTGACAATATAGAAAGTCAAAGCTCTTCAATATTAAAACCAAAGACTCATCTTGATTTACATCCGAAAGTAGGTTTTGAAGGTACAGAAAATATAGAAATTAGAGTTTATGATGAATTGTTAATTAGAGATGTAAACTTTCTTAATTTAGACATTCAAGGATATGAGCTTGAAGCATTGAAAGGTTGCTCTGGGAGTATGAAGTCAATTGATTATATATACACCGAAGTAAATAATGAAGAGGTTTATGAAGATTGTGTTCAAGTTAGAGATTTAGATACATTTCTAGACACTTTCAACTTTATTAGGGTAGAAACTACTTGGTATGATAATTTAGCATGGGGAGATGCATTTTATATAAAAAAATCTCAGATAGGCAATGTTAATTATTTAAGAGTAAAATTATTTAATTTTTTACTTAAATCAAAAACTCTTCTTCATATAAATTTTTATTATAAAACTATACTTGCAAAAAAAAGAAAATTTTGGTTCCGATTCAAACAAAAGGTTAAGAGTTATATAACATAAGAGTTCTCATTTTCTTTAGAAATTTCAAAATTATTAAATCCCCAATTTACATGATTTTTATAAGCTCTGAATTTAAGTTCACCTACTCTTTCTATTTTATTATGATCAAATGCTTCAATGCTATTCCTAAATTTTTTTGGATATACTCCATGTAAAATTAAATTTATTAAAAGTTGGCCATCCCTAGCTGTTTGTCTAAAATTTTTATCTACCAGGTTTTTAAGATCTTCGAAATAACCTGTAGCAGTTTCGACCATATTATCTCTATGTGTCATTGTAAAGTCACCTGCAGCAGCAGTGCCTATTAAATTATAAAAATTAGGATTAGTACTCAGCTCTTTATTAGTGAAGTCCAATTTAAAATCTAAATTGTAACTCTTATCAAGTAGCTTTTTTTTCAATGTATTTAATTCATGTTGAGATTCATAAAAACTAAGTCCTTCAGCTATTTTTTTATAATTTGGATCAATATCAATTCTGCTATGTGGTCTGAAATAGTATTCTTTTTCATTGTTTTTTAATACTGAATTTATTTCCTTTATAATTTTTTTTGACATTATCCCATCACTATTAAGAATCAATATATACTCACCAACAGAATTTCTAATTCCAACATTTTTTGCAAAGTATTCATGAAACCCATTAGGGTTTAAACCCAATTTTTCTACCGAAGTAGGTTTAACAATTATATTTTTAATATGTGAATCAGATAAAATATTTTCTAATTTTGGATTTTTATATAGGAATTTATTATCAATTGGACTCCAATCAACAACAATATATTCAAAATCAAAATCTAAATTTTGTTCGAATAAACCTAAATTTTTTTCAATTGAAATTTTTGTTCTTTCAATATTTTCAAGAGGAGTAAAATCTAAATCATAAATTCCTTCATGAGGATCATTTCCATAATCATCATCCCTTGAAGCAATAACTATGCTAAGTTTTTTATCCATAAATTATAATTCTACATAAATAGAGTCATATTAACTATAATTAAACAATGCAGAAAGATGCCCTCGTACTTGGTGCCGGTGGTTTTATTGGTAATCATCTAGTTAATTATCTAATAAAAAAAGAATTCCGAGTTATTGGAGTTGATTTAAAGTATCCAGAATTTGATGATACAAATTGTTATAAATTTTACCAAGGAGACCTTAGAGATGTATCACTTGTTGAGAGTGTAATAAATAATCAAGATTATGATTTTAAATATATTTTTCAGCTAGCAGCAGACATGGGTGGCGCAGGATTTATATTTACAGGTGAAAATGATGCTGATATTATGAGTAATTCATTAAGTATCAATTTAAATGTATTAAATTCTGTTGTTAAATTGAAAGAACTTGGGAAGAATCCTAGAATTTTTTATTCAAGTTCTGCATGTATATACCCTGAAGAGCTTCAACTTGAAACTGATGATGTAAGTTTAAAAGAAAATTTAGCATACCCAGCAAATCCTGACTCTGAATATGGATGGGAGAAATTAATGTCTGAAAGAATGTATCTAGCATTTGCAAAAGATTATGATATAGACACTAGAATTGCACGGTTTCATAATGTTTATGGACCATTAGGAACTTGGGATGGTGGAAGAGAAAAGGCTCCTGCCGCAATGTGTAGAAAAGTGGCAGAGGTTAAAGATGGAGAAACTATAGAAATTTGGGGAGATGGTAATCAAACCAGATCTTTTTTGTTTATTGATGATTGTCTTGAGGCAGTATACAGACTTATGGAATCTTCTTACTCTGAGCCAATAAATATTGGGTCAGAAGAAATGGTAAGCATAAATAAATTAGTTGAAATTGTCAGTGAAGTAGCAAATAAAAAAATAAATATAGAACATATTGATGGACCGCTAGGGGTTAGAGGGCGAAACTCAAACAATGACTTAATTAGAGAGCAACTAAATTGGGACTACCAATATTCACTTAAAGATGGAATATCTGTTACTTATCAATGGATAGATGAACAAGTTCAAAACAAGGTTAAAAGTGAATAATGCAATTGTAACTACAACAATTCAGAAACCAACAGAGGCAACATTAAAATTTTGTGAGCTTAGTAATTGGGATGTCATAGTAGTTGGAGACCTTAAAACTCCAGACGAAGAATATAAAAATATAAATTGTCATTATATAAACACTGATGATCAGGAGTTGTTAAATAAAAACCTTTCTGATGCAATTGGATGGAATACAATACAAAGAAGAAATCTTGGTTTTTTATATGCTTATAAAGAAGGATATGAAGTAATTGCTTCAATCGATGATGACAATATTCCTAAAGATAATTGGGGCGAAAATTTATATATAAATCAAGAGATTGAAGTAACAGTTTACGATACTACATTAGAAGTTTTTGATCCTTTAAGTGTCACTGAAAGGAACGACTTGTGGCATAGAGGGTATCCTATTCAATTATTAGAAAATAAAAATGATGTAATTAATTTAGGTAAAGAAAAAAGAAAAGTTTTAATACAAGCTGATTTATGGGATGGAGATCCAGATATTGATGCAATTTGTAGATTGAGTAAAATGCCAATGGTTGAGTATAAAATTACAGAACCATTTTGCAGTACTAAAATTAGTCCTTTCAATTCTCAAAATACATTTTTTCATAGATCAGTAATACCTCACTATATGGTTATTCCACATGTTGGCAGAATGGATGATATTTGGGGTGGTTATTTATTACAACAGAAATTTGAAAATTCTTTAATTTATAATATTTCAACAGTCTATCAAGATAGAAATGAACAAGATTTAATTACAAATTTAGAATGGGAAATAATTGGATATAGAAACACAATTGATTTTATTAATGGAAGATTTAAACTTCCACCTAAAGCAGAAAAGGCATATACAGAATATTTAAATTCATTTTAAATTTTGTAATTATTAAATTAAAACCTACTATAAGCTTTTATGCTTAAAAAAATAATCTCTTCAATATTTTCAATAATCAATCTATCAATAATTAAGAAGGATAAATTAATAAAAATAGACAATGAAAGAAAATATTACCGTCACGAGTTACATAAATTAAAATTTCTTTTTTCTAATCCAAGAATTAACGAACCAAAGAAGATTAGTAAAATAGCTAAAGAGTCTTTTTCACAGATCTTTCAAGATTTGTTTGTAATAAATGAAACAAATTATAAAAAAAATGGATATTTTATTGAAATTGGTGCAGCTGACGGCATGTATTTTTCAAATACTTATTTATTAGAGTCTAAATTTTCCTGGAATGGATTAGTTGTAGAACCAGTACAAACATGGCATGAAGACTTATATAAAAACAGAAGTTGTATTATTTCAACAGATTGTTTACATAGTACCTCTGAAGTTGAAGTTGAGTTTAATGAAACAGTAAAACCAGCATTCTCGTTTATTAATATAAAAAATCCAAAAGGCTTAGATAATTCAAAAAATATGAAACAAAAAGTTAAAGATAGTTATATTTTAAAAACAATATCTATGAATGATTTATTTGAAAAATATGATATACCTAATCAAGTTGATTATTTATCAATAGATGTAGAAGGGGCAGAGTATGATATTTTAAAAACTTTTAATTTTGAACAATATAAAATTTCAATAATAACTATTGAACATGGGTTTACTAAGAATAGAGAGAAAATATTTGAATTATTAACATCAAAAGGATACTCAAGAGTCCAAGAAGACTTTTCACAATTTGATGATTGGTACGTTTTAAACTAGTTCTTGGAAAACCCTTGTGGGCGCTAGAGGATTTGAACCTCTGACATCTACCTTGTAAGGGTAGCGCTCTGCCAGGCTGAGCTAAGCGCCCTAAGTAATGTAATTATATTTAAATTATTTATTAATGGTAGATATTTTTAACTACAACCTAGTGAGTTGCCACAATTTAGGCACTTGTAACAGGATCCATTTCTTACTGTTATATGTCCACATTCATCACAAGCTGGAGCATCTCCCATCATATCTCCAAGAACTTCTTGGACAGTATCAACAGTTGTCTCAGTTTTT
>MDTC01254435.1_pt1 | contig 11526 bp, 9 predicted proteins | sample 811181 | NCBI WGS metagenome assembly MDTC01 (sample SAMN05326644, study PRJNA326480) | marine metagenome | isolation source: seawater | place: Pacific Ocean: North | collected 2011 | reverse complement strand
GGCGACACATGCTGCTGAGCGGATGGCGCCAACGGGTGTCGTCGTTGCTAACGAACCGATTTCAGGTCGCGTCAATATGCTTGCAAGCAATCGAGGCCGACTCTCTCTGGGCAATGTCATTGTCAGCCAACACGACGGGCGCCACATCGGAAGAATCCCAGAACCTGGCTTCGATGCCATCGTTGCTGACGTCCCTTGCACTGGAAGCGCAACTGCGCGTAAGAACAAGGACGTCTGGTGGAGTTGGTCTCCACGCGGTGGACGAACCATGTTTCAGTTGCAAGTTGACATCTCAAAGAGGGGTGCTCAACTCCTAAGGCCAGGTGGCAATATGGTCTATTCGACATGCTCACTCGATCCAACTGAAAACGAAGCTGTTGTCGCTGAACTCCTTCGACAATGTCCATGGCTTGAGCTCGTCGATATCGACGATTCAAAGGTAGACGGCTTGACATGGCATCGAGGATTGACGCATTGGGAACAAATCGATGAGGAAGGAAACGTAGCCAAAGATCGAACATCTGTTCCATTCTACAAACCGCAATATGACCCTCCTAGTGAACAAGACATTCTCGATGTGTTGCCATATTGCCGACGACTCTATCCAGCCGATAACAACACAGGTGGCTTCTTTGTCGCTATGCTCCACCATCGAGAAGAAGCCACGCCTGAGGGCGTTGCTCGTACTTTTGTCGATAAGTTAGCACATCGAAAAGCGGCAAGCGGTTGGGAGCCACGTCAATTGGAAGCGCCTCCAAACAATCGACATACTGTTCTCCAAGCAAGTGATGAAGAGATTCAAGAGGTCCTCGAACAATGTCAGTTGAATCAAACAGACTATTCATGGTGGAGAAGAGGTAAGCGAATGGCTATTGCACCTCAAATCGTCTATGATCGTATTTGGTCAAAAGACACACCAAACAAACGTGGAAACCGCTGGCCTGGTGGAAGTTTCCATCCATTACAAGTCCTTCATGTTGGATTGCCAGCCTTTGTTGTCAAGGGCGGTCGCTGGCGAGCGCGTCAAGAATCAATCCCCTTGATTTATCCACACCTTTCAGATGATATCCTTCTCATCGATGAAGTCATGTTGCATCGATTATTGCGAGATGAAGTCCCAACACGCGAAGAATTTGCTGAAGCCTATACTACTGAACTGTCATCTGGAGCCTTCCTCGTTCGCGTCAAACATTCCACTGGAGACTTGATCATCAGTGCTTGGTGCGGCACTCGAATCACATTAATGCTCGACAAGGCAGAACGCAGGTTGCTTGAAATCCGCCTAGGTATGGAGGAAGAGGAATGAAGCGTTTGCTTTTGATTGCTCTTGTCTTCCTCCTTCCGCTCGCTTCCGCGTCAACAAGTTTGCATTTGGAATGGGAACTTGGAGAACAAACAGATGTTGACCGTAGATATGTTGAACATTTTCCAGATCAATTGATGCAATGCGGAGAATGCAATGCTACCAATGCTGATGATGTTGTTGTCAACTGGTGGAGACACAGCGAAACAACTGGTTCTGATTGGCCCGATGATGATGCGAATCTTCGCGCTGGAACAAACGGCATTGATATCGATAAGACAGGTTCGTTGGTCAATGGAAATGGCGAAGATACTCGTCAGCATCTTGTCGACTTAACTGGAACATTATCGATTCGTTCTGATTATGAAGATCAACACTACTTCGTTGCAAACCTAACGTTTACTCCACAAGTTGAACTCCGTAATGATGCTTTGATGCACATTCTCTTCGTTGAAACTGATTCTACCGACCAACACGGTCGTGAGCTTTCATACTTAGTTCGTGATTTGACATCAGATGCAGGATTCTTTACCAAAGCAAACAACACCTCAGCAGTTGATGTCGAGGTCTCATATGAACATCTCTCTGCGGCAGGTGTTGACCTTTCAGAAGAAGCCCATGGATGGCGTGTTGTCTTCGTCGTTCTGGGAGCAGAGGACAACACTACTGGTCAAGCTGGTGTAATCTCCATGTACGAAACAAGCGTTCCAACTTCGACACAAGACCTTACCGTCCTCGACCATCTTCCACCACTTGCAATGATCATCGTTGCTGCCTTTATCATTGGTTCAGTGATACGAGGCTCTCTCAACCAAGAGCACGGATTGCCAGAGATTCGAGCCTTGTGGAAGGATTCGAACGAACCGTCTGTTCTCATCGAAATTCTCGCCAAGAAGAAATTGATTACAACTGAAGGCTGTGAAGCAATTGCCCCATGGAGCATGCGAGGTGGAGTAAAGCGAAGTAAAATCGAGCCTGGTGAAGCATTCACATTCGAAGTACGTCTGAAGAAATGGCGTCAGCAAGAACTCCTTATTCTTTTGAAAATGGATGTTGAAGGACTTGGAGGATGGACGCAGAATATTCGCTTACCAGGTCGCAAAGACGAGGAACGAAGCGTTGAAGTTGAAGCCTGATAACGGCGAACTATGCAACTTGATGATACCGACCGACGGCTTCTTGGCGCTTTGCTTGAAGATGCACGAATAAGTCAACGAGGCCTAGCCCAACGTATTGGGGTAGCACAAGGAACCATTACCAATCGACTCCGGCGATTAGAAGGCCTTGGTGTCATCAAAGGCTATACTGTCCTCTTAGAACCTGAAAGCATTGGATGGACGATGACGGTGATCACTGGATTACGAATCGAAAAAGGTTCGATGATCAACGTTCAGCAAAACATTGCAGCAGATCCTCGAGTCTTTGCAGTATACGACGTCACAGGTGATTACGATTCAATGGTTCTTGCTCGTGTTCAAAGCAGAAAAGATCTCGATGACTTAACCAAGACTGTGTTCACGCTCAAGGGCGTACAGCGCTCGTTTACCCAAGTTGTTCTCAACACTGTAAAAGAGGACGGACGAGTCATTCCTCCTGATCTCTGAAGGCCACTTCCTCGACGGTTTTTACCTGGATTTGCCAGCGTTTTTTACTCTTAATGTATCGACTCGACGTGATTTCAACATCGTGCGCAGAGTTAACGGCCATGGTCGCATCCTTCAGTGTCCATTCCATTTCAGTCATCTTATTCCGCCAATAAACGCCTGTAATCTTCTTATTCAAACGGAAAATGATGCCTTCATTTGCACCAGTAAGATGATTGATGACTCTTGCTTGACGGATGATATCGCCTTCTTGGGGAGCAGCATTTTCAGCGGCTTCATTTGCTTCACTGGGTTTATCTTTCTTTTTTGTAATCAACTGAACTTTAGACCAGTCATGTACTTCAGTATACCCGAAGGTAATGGTTGAGAGGTCTTCGAAAGGATGTTCTTCGTCGCTCATTTCGTGCGGATTGTACAGACCAACTAATTCTTGGTAGTCTAGGTCAACAAGTTCAACACCATTTCCTTGACGGGGAATTAGTTCTCCGCAAAACTTTGGCCCTTTGAAGAAGGTCGCCCACCAACTGCGAGCATTGATGACGCGTAATTCGGAATACTCTTTACGCCATTCGCGAACAATTCGTGGCGATTTGAGATCGCCATCGTTTCTGGCTTGACTTGGAAATTGGATGCTGTCCCACGTTCCAAACATCGAGAGAAGCGTATTGAGGGCACGAATGGTGTCCACATCAAATTCTTCGAAATCAGGCCGAGGTTCTGAAAGAATCTCCTTGACCTTTGCCTTTGAATCGGCGACGAAGGAGCCTGTAAGTGCTTTTGGCCGGACAGATTCATCAACAGTTCCAGTTCCTACGCAAGCCAGAGCCATCTCGATAACATCGCCCGGAAGAACAATTCCGACCTCTCGAGCAATTTCACGGAACCGTCCAACCGCTTCCTCAAGTTTAGCGAAGGTCCAGCCTCTTGATGTTCCGCTTTGGTGCAAAACATGGTCTTGCATTGTCACCTCGCCTTTGTAATTCTTCACTTCAATGAAGACGATTCTGTCGGTCATGAGAACGATAAGATCTGCTTCTCGCCGGCTTCTTCCTTTGATGATTTGGTTAATTCGGGAGGAATGAAAAATTTCGACAACGCCGTCAACTTTCCTGATGTGATTAAGGAGATCTCGTTCTGCTTTGATTGCTGCAATCTTGGCAAAGTCTGGCTTCGGATAGGGTTTGACTGGCAGGGCTTTGAGCCATCGATAGTTTTTCAGAAGCCCCATGGATGTTCTTCTCCAGTAGGGTATTTGAACATCAGCCTTGAATTCTATGAGTCGTATGTAAGGGGCTCGTCGACACCCATGTGCGGCATGAGGGCCCCGGCAAGACCGCCAAGGCTCTCAACAACACGAGTTTCTGGCTTCAATGTCTTCATCAGGACTCGGCGTAAATCCTCATCGATTTGAACATCGAATGATTCGAGTCGTCGACGAAGATTTGTTTGCAAGCGGCCACCAGTCCGATCCCAATCCATGAGAAGCGTCATCGTAGCTTGACGGTCTTTGGTTCGAGCGCCATAGGTTTCGTACAAATAAGCAACAAATCGATCCATCCCCCATCCTCTGTTAACCACTTCCAACGGGCCTGTAAATCCTAGACGTTTCAGAGCGATCTTATCACGAGGGCCTTCGACAATGATGGCAAAGCCTTCCTCGCGATTGCGCTGTCTAGCAGTTCCTAGAGCCTTTCCTGCTTTCTCAAAACGTTCGATGGTATTTGGTGAATTGTTCAAGTTCTCGCCCCCAAAATGACCACTGGCCTGATGTCTTGTGAATGGTTTAGGTTTTTCAACAAACGCATTGAATCCGAGGAAGAGAACATAGGTTGATATGAAAGAAAATGTGAGGAAAGAATTTCAATCTAGTGCTTGCTTTACGCCAATGCTTAAAGTAGGCTTTATCGCCCCTTTAATCAGGGTGGTACTATGCCAGCGGAAGATACCGTTTTCTACGTCCTTTACGACAAGTTCATGTTTTGGTCGATTCTTGTCGCCATATTCACATTCGGTTGGCTGTTTACGGCCATCTTGAGATATCGTGATGGTGTTGAACCGGATACAACGGACGTCGATCATATCGAAGTCGGGGCGTTCCCTGTGGAACGGCATAACACTCCATTGGAACTGATGTTTTACCTTCTGCCAACCATTCTCGTTGTCTGGCTTACTGTCATGGCTCTTGGCTCAAACGCAGCAGTTTGGAACTACGATACAGAAGATGAGACATTCGACATTACAGTCAATGCATATCAGTGGTACTTCGAATTCGTCTATGAAGAAAAACTTACTTGGGAAGATACGAACACCGGAATCTACGTAGTTTGGGAACAAGGAACAGTACAGGTCGATGCGAGTGATAATCCAAATGCTGCCACCGTCGAAATGAAGATTCAAGGAGTAAAGTCCGACTTTGAAATTAACAACGGGTCTTCGACGCTTCGAGAAATAGCTGTTGAAGATCCTGGCCTGCACCAGTACGTCAAGGTCTTTGATGCTGAAGGAGTTCTCCTCCATACATGGGAGAATCTCCCAAGAGGGCACAAGCTAATCACACCTGCAGACCCAATGATCATCCCTTGTGATGAAGTCATCATCGCCAACATGCACTCCAAACCTGTAGATCCATCAGACACCAGAAACGTCGGTGTTCAACACGCCTTCTGGCTCCCAGAGTGGGGAATGAAGGAAGATTTCGTACCTGGACTCGAAAGCGGAACAACGCTTGGATTTATTCCAGGAGATGCCGGTACGTTCCCAATTCGTTGCGCTGAATATTGTGGACTACAACATTCCCTGATGACCGGTCAAGTGATGGTTGTTGCTGAAGCAGGAAAGACCTGTGACGGAGTTCATGAAAAGGCGAAGGGATATCAAAATCCAACATCAGGAAATAATGACTATGGGGGCGACATGTCATGAAACGACGCACCATTGCACTTCTTGGACTTGTTGTTGTCTCATTGATGCTCGTCCCTCAATTTAGCGCAATGCCCGGCGGTATTGGATCCGGAGCAAATGCTGGATGTTCATGTCACGCTGGCGGCAACGACGGTTCGACGGTAATTCTCGTTGAAGGACTTCCTGAAGTGTTCAACGCGAGCGAAACCTACCCCTTCACAATCACTCTCGTCAATGATGAGATGACACTGTATGGAAACGGAGATCCTGCTCAAGGATGGAGCGGTGTTCAAGGTGGATTCCGCATCCTTGTTGAAGGCGGCGGAAGCGTCACAACGGTTGATGAATCCTACAGTCAGAAATTGGATGGCGGCCTTACCCACACTGAAGAAGGAAACAAATTCCGTTCTTGGGAATTCGAATATACTGCTCCTGGAAGTGACACAGATACGACTGAGATCACAATCATCGGCAACGCAGTGAGTGGCGGTGCTGCAACTGGTGGCGCTACACCGTTTGGCGATATTCAGCCAGATGGCGCAGGCAATGATTACTGGAGCATCAAGAGCGTTGTTGTTCCTGGTTTGAATGCTGAAGCCCAAGCTCCAACGGCACCACCGTTGGTTATACTCTTGACCGCTGTAGGATTAGCAATCTCGATCATCCTTCTCGGAACAATGTGGGTCTTTTATCGACGTAATCCTCAAACATTTACCATTGGAAATTTCTGGAGTTACCTCAAGCCGTGGTTGACTACAACTGACCACAAAGAAGTCGGTATTCTCTACTTCCTGTTTGGATTCTTCTTCTTCCTCGTCGGTGGTGTCTTGGCACTCCTCTTCAGAATCCAACTGGCTTTGCCAGAGAATGATTTCTTGACACAACGAGAGTACAACTCATTCTTTACACTCCACGGAACAACGATGATTTTCCTTGGCGCCATGCCAATGATTGCTGGTTTCTTGAACTATGTCCTCCCTCTGCAAATTGGTGCAAAGGATTTGGCGTTCCCTCGAATTAACGCAATGGGATTATGGTTGTTGGTCTTCTCAACACCATTGATCTTTTCAGGAATCTGGTCTGGCGAAGGTGCAGACATTACATGGGTCATGTACCCGCCATATTCCTCTTTGAGTGATGCTGGCGATTACGGCGCAAACGCTGGTGCGACTGCCTTCCTTGCTGGGATGATGATGCTTGGCGCCTCATCGACGCTTGGTGGTGTCAATTTCATCACCACTGTGTTTACCATGCGGGCACCTGGAATCACTTGGATGAAGATGCCTCTGTTCACATGGTCTGCATTCGTAAGCGTATTCATGCTCTTCATGTCCCTGCCTGCTTTGATTATCGGTGTTGCCTTCCTCGTGTTTGACCATACGATAGGTTCGACGTTCTTCACAAGCGGAGGAGATCCCTTGCTGTTCCAGCACCTGTTCTGGTTCTTCGGGCATCCTGAAGTTTACGTGGTGATTATTCCCGCGTTCGGTATCGTTTCAGAAGTTCTTGCAACAAGTGCTCGACGTTCCATCTTTGGATACAAATCAATGGTGTTCGCTATGGCCGGAATCGGTGTTGTTGGATTCATTGTTTGGGGACACCACATGCTCACATCGGGTATGGATCCGTTCTGGAGAGCTGCATTCATGATTACAACCATGGCTGTTGCAATTCCAACTGGAGCGAAGATCTTCAACTGGCTGATGACGCTCTGGGGCGGGTCTCTTGTCATGAAGACACATACGCTCTGGTCTCTTGGATTCCTCATCACCTTCACACTCGGTGGTATCTCTGGAATGTTCTTCCCTGTAGCAGGTCTTGACACGCACTTCCACGATTCGTACTTCGTCGTTGCTCACTTCCACTATGTGTTCATCGGCGGTACTGTCTTTGCTCTGTTCTCTGGAGTATACTACTGGTACCCTAAGGCGACTGGGCGTAAACTCAACGAAACGCTCGGTCTTTGGCACTTCCTGATTGGATTCGCATCATACAACGCTGCATTCTGGCCTATGCACGCTTTGGGTATCCAAGGAATGCCTCGACGAACACACACCTACACCGTAGAGAGTGGCTTTGCGGAGTACAACATGGCAATCACCATCTTCGCATTCATCTTCGGGATGAGTCAACTCCTCCTTGTATGGAACATCATCTACTCTGGCCGCAACGGCGAGAAGGTTGGAAAAGATCCGTGGGGCGGATGGTCTCTCGAATGGTCGACCAGTTCACCTCCGCCAACGCCTTCATTCCACGTTATCCCAACACAACGTGACATGAACGAAATCTATGGACATCACAACGATGCTGAAGATTCGATTAAGGACAAGTTATGGAAAGGAAAGAAGAAAGGCACGCCTGAACCAACGGAGGTGAGTTCTTGAGTGGCGGTGGACACAGTGATGTGAAGAACGCTATTTGGATGAGAGCACTGCTCATGGCAGGTCTTATTCTCGGTCTTGGTATTGCATCATTCGTCGGTCTTGGCGTTGTTGTTGCAGGGATGAAAGAGACAACCTGGAACGATGAAGCCGATCATTTCCATGATGCTGAAAGAGATTGGGAAGATGCTGTTGCTTTGGGAACCATTGCAAGCGACAACGAATCTGCCGAACTCTATATTGCTAAAGAAGCAGCACATCATCATGAAATCGATGCACATCTTTCCTACCTTACGTACCGTGTTGCAGGGTTGACAATGCTCTTTGTTTCGATTATCTTCACTGCATTCCTTGTCATCAGTGGAGTTCTTAATTCCGCACAACCTGATGAAGAGCATCACGATGATCATCATGGTCATGAAGAACATCATGGATCGGCTTCACCGATTATCTTCGCATTCGGTTGTATGCTCTTCCTCATTGGATTCCCTGACTTTGCAGATGGACTTCATTCCCTCATGCTGGGGAGCGGCTCAAATGCCATTTCAGATCTCTCTGTCGGGATGATTGGATTGACAATCATAACCATCGGTATTGCAAACTGGTGGAGAGAGGACCTTCCATTCAAGGGATATGGCGAGCAAATCGCAACATCAGAACCATTCGTTGGACAACACATCCGTAAGGCTGGTATCTGGGTCTTCCTGATGTCTGAAGTCATGGTCTTCGCTACGTTCTTTTCCGCTTACCTACGTATGAGAACCGAATGGTGCACAAAGTGGGCTCTTGATGAAGGCAATTGCAAAGAAGGCGTCTCTGAAACAGTCATGACTGCTTCAGACTATCTCCGGCCAGGTGGTGCTGCAGGCACTGGAGACTTCTGGACGTTGCTTCCGGGAGCAGTCAATACCTTTGCACTGATTATCTCCTCTTACACCATCGTCTTGGCGCTCAAGGTCGCTAAGTCTCATGATTACAAGGTTCCAAGTGGCTTCATGGGCAAACTCATGCCTGACAAGAAAAGTGCAATACGCAACTATCTCATCGTCACACTCGCTCTTGGTACAATGTTCATTGTGCTTAAGTTGGTTGAGTGGAGCCATCTCATTGCTGAAGGATTCACTGTCGGAACCGAACAAGGCTCAATCTTCTACGTAGCGACCGGCGCACACGGCGTCCACGTCTTCGCAGGGTTGTTGATCATGCTCTACATGATCTTCAAGGCCGATACCGTCGAATGGGACGAGGAAAATGCACAAGGAATCGAGTACTTCGGTCTCTATTGGCACTTTGTTGATCTTGCTTGGGTCGTTATCTTCCCAGCATTCTATCTATACTGAGGTGAAACTATGGGAGAACACAAATTAATCATGGGCAAAGACATTTACTTCTGGAATTTCATCATTCTGATGTTTTTTACTTTGTTTGAAGTTGGTGCCGTTTTCTTCGAAGAATATCCTGGCACAAACACTCGTGTCTCGATGTATGTTGTTTGGGGAATTCTCATCGTTGTTGGAATTATCAAAGGATTCGGTATCGGCGCATTCTTCATGCACCTTTGGGATGACCCGAAAATATACCTTCGTGTTGCTTTGTTCCCAACCCTCTTCGTTCTGTTGATGCTTTGGGGTATTGGTCTTTCCAATCCTGAAGGTGTAAATGGACTCCCTAGCTGGTGTACTCCAGATTGGGGCGAACAATACGCAACAGAACGTTGAGTTGAATAATATGAGAAGAATTGCATTATCACTTGTAGCCTTGCTGTTATCCGTTACTCTCGTAAGTGTCCCAGCATCTGCGTACAACGGATTTCAATTATCGAGTTCAAGCGTTGGTAACTTTACACTGACGGATCAGAACAACTCGGAAATGAAGTTCTCTGACATGACAGAAGACATCGTCGTCGTGTCCTTCCTCTTTACTCGATGCACTGATGTGTGTCCAATTATCACTCAAAATTTGAAGCTTGTTCAGCAACAAATCCCTGATGAAATTGCTGATGAAGTTGGGTTCGTTTCAATTACACTTGACCCTCGATTCGATACTCCTGAAGTCCTTTCCGATTACATGGAACTCCATGGCGTTGAATGGCCACATCTTACAGGAACCAGTGCAGAACTTGCTGATGTTTGGCCTCGGTTCGGCATGGTTACTGAAGAGATTGTCACCGACCCTCATGATGACAATGCCAGCGATATGGATGGTCAAGTGCACAATTCCAGTGTCGTTTATACAAATGAAAACGGAACAACCCTGGAATTGATGTTCCTTCCAACTGGAATGACGTTGACAGCTGTAGCAGCCGATGAGGCCGGATGGGAATTCAACACATCTGATTCTCAATTTGGAACAATGGTCAACGGCATCAACGGCTACGATTCTCCATCGGATTGGAGTTGGTGGTGGAGTTTGAAATTGTTTAATGAAACCAGTGGCAACTGGGAGGACTCTCCTGTTGGGATTGATTCGGTCAATGCTCTAGAGGAACAACATCTTGCATGGTTCTCATCTCAAGGGAATGCATCCCTGTTGACGGCTCCTGTGGGTGAAGATCCTTCCGTTCAAGTCGTGTTCCCTGACAATACAACTGCTTCCACGAGCGTTTCGAATTTTACTGGATATCATCTTACTCAAGGCGCCTTGGATGGAGCAGGAATCGATGTCAACATCTCTGATAGCACATATGGGCACTTCCTTGACAGCATCAATGGCGTTTCCGCACCAGCGGACTGGAGTTGGTGGTGGGAACTACATACTTGGAATCAAACGAACATGACTTGGGAAGATTCTCAAGTCGGGATGGATCTATTGGATGATCCAATGACCATCGCATGGGCTCCGAGCAGTTTCAACAACACAGACATTCCTGCCCCTGGTTTTGCAACGATTGAAGCCACAGAATGCAGCGGTCATGGCTGGATTATGGGCTCAGGACAAAATGCACATTGCATGTGTGATGCAGGGTATGAATGGGCTGAAGACGATATGTTCCGATGCGTTCAAATTATTTCCGATGAACCAGAATACACTGTTGGCCATTCAACCATCACGTACATCCTCGATGAAGAAAAGAAGCCTCGAGTCTCGTGGCTTAGTGACAAGTGGCTTCCTGAAGACTTCGTTGAGGACATCGTAACACTCGCTGAAAAAGAAGGGTTGATTGAAGTTGAATCCGAAGGGATCCCTTCTGTTGGTCTTATCCTTTCAGTGGTCATGATTTCCATGGCTGCAATCTCGCTTCGTGCGAAATCTGAATGATTTCAAGGGAAAAGAGTTTGATAGGGGGAGTTGTGGCCAAACCACTGCGGCGATCGCATAGCCTGGTATTGCGCCGGAT
>MDTC01033913.1_pt1 | contig 11526 bp, 9 predicted proteins | sample 811181 | NCBI WGS metagenome assembly MDTC01 (sample SAMN05326644, study PRJNA326480) | marine metagenome | isolation source: seawater | place: Pacific Ocean: North | collected 2011 | reverse complement strand
TTCGTTTTACGGCTCTCGCCAGATGGCCGGCAATTGCGCCGTGGGGGCCAATGCGTTGGCCGTCACGGGGTTCGTCGTCTGATGCGTCTGTTAGGGCTGGAGGCGATCTACCAAGCGCCCCGAACCTCCGGTCCAGGATTTATCTCCATCTGCTCAGGGGCACGGCGATCACGCGGGCCAACCAAGTCTGGTGCTCCGATATCACTTACATCCCCGTGCAACATGGCTTTCTATACCTGGTCGTGATCATGGACTGGGCGACCCGCCATGTGCTTGCCTGGTGGCTATCCAATACCATGGATACCCGGTTCTGCCTTGAGGGCCTGAATGAAGCCCTGGCCCGATACGGCAAACCGGAGATCTTCAACACGGATCAAGGCAGTCAATTCACCTCCCTGGCCTTCACTGGGCGCTCAAGGATGCTGGCGTGGCGATTTCCATGGACAACATTTTCATCGAACGGCTGTGGCGCAGCCTCAAATAGGAGTCGGTCTATTTGCATGAGATGACGGGTGGCTTTGTGGCGGAACGGGTGATCGCCAATTGGCTTGGTTTTTACAACGCCGAGAGATCCCATTTATTCCTCGACGGCCAAACACCACTTGAGGCCTATCACCGAGGCCCGCCCGTGCATATGATGGGTAAGCCAAGCGGCTTACCCACGTACCCACCGGCTCAACAACAGCAGAAGTATGATATCAATTTAAAGAAGAATTTGGCGGTATCATCAGACAACGGAATACACCTTAAACAGGCCGTCAAACTGTCCAACAATCTGGAACCACCTCAAAAGCTTAACCAGGGTTGGCGAGTTTGCCATGGTCTTTCCCCGGGGCACTGTGTTAATTGTTACGAACAACTGGATAATGCGTGGTCGCCCGATGGAGAAACCGGATCACGCTCTCCCACGGCACATCATTTGGGCATTGCTTTCCACACCGGATCGACGCAAAAATAAAAGTTATTGACCCTTTCCTTATGAACTTGGTGAGAATGCTGGCCTGCAACCAAATTGTGGATTTCGTGACAAGCAGGATATGAATAGCCACAAGGCCATGGACTCGGCCGCGATCTTATGAATTTTTGACTTTGCGAAATTTTAGCTGGAACCTGAAACGGACAATCACCCATGAGACTCGACCCCGACGGCGATTGTCACCTAACCTATTGCACCAATATCCATGCCGGTGAAACCTGGGAAGAAGTGCAGCGCAATCTGGCGCTTTATCTGCCCCAAGCCAAAGCCGCTTTGTCACCTAGCGCACCGTTCGGCGTTGGTCTGAGGCTTTCGGGGATCGCCGCGGCAAGTCTGGCCGACGAGGACGTTCGCAATGATTTCAAGGCCTTTCTGGCCGAGCGGCATTTGTACGTATTCACGCTAAATGGCTTCCCCTATGGCGATTTTCACGGCACGCCGGTTAAGGAAAATGTCTACTTGCCGGACTGGCGGGATCCAGCCCGGCTGACCTATACAGACCAGCTGGCCGACATCCTTGCCGATATTCTGCCTGACCGCGTGAGCGGCACCATCAGTACCGTGCCCGGTGCCTTCAAGGCCTTGATCCGGACGGACGAGGATGTCAGCGCCATGATGCAGAACATGGTGCGTCATGTGGCGCACTTGGTTGAGCTCCATCAACAAACTGACAAGTTGATTTCCCTGACCCTGGAGCCGGAACCCTGTTGCTTCATTGAGACAATTGATGAATCGGTGGCGTTTTTTGATGGCCATCTGTATTCGGTCGCGGCCCGTGAATTTCTGCAAGGGCTGACCGGTCTGGATGAGGCGGCCGCCGATGCCGCCCTGCGTCGTCACCTCGGCCTCTGTCTCGATCTCTGCCACGCTGCGATTGAATTTGAGGACGCCGCCGAGGTGGTACGCAAACTGAAGGCGGCAGACATCTCTGTCGGCAAGATGCAAATCAGCGCCGGTTTGCGCTTCGCACCTGTCGGCGATCGCACCTTAGAGCTGCTACGTCCTTTTGATGATGCCGTCTACCTGCATCAGACTGTGGCAAAACATGACGGCGCCCTGACGCGCCATGTCGATCTGAAACAGGCCTTTGAATCTCATTCCGCTGGAGCCAGGTCTGATGAATGGCGAGTGCATTTTCACGTGCCTGTTTTTTTAGATGATCTCGGCGAATTTTCCACAACGCAGAATTTTATTCGCGAGATTTTGGCGATTCATCGGGACAATCCCATCTCCAGCCATCTCGAAGTCGAGACCTATACCTGGAATGTCTTGCCTGCTGAATATCGCGATGTTGATGTTGTTGATGCCGTTGTGCGTGAACTGAACTGGGTTCGTCAGCAACTCGATGTGAGCGACCGTGACTAAGCTGGCTCAACCGCTTGAATTGATGCGACAATGGCTACAAGACCGCCTGTCTCCTGACGCCTGGGGCTGGCTTTCGCAAACGATTGCCCGCCTCGAAAATGGCGGCGCGGACCGAGACCTGTATTTTGCCATCAGTCTGGTGCCGCGTAAACTTGGCAAGGCCGATCTTGTCTTGAACGCCGTTGATCTGGCGGCAGCCGATACGGCGCGCAGCGGTTGGCGCCCCGCGGGGTGGAGCGTTGATCAGGCCGCCCGCATGGTTCTGATGCTATGTGCCACACCCGAGGGGGCGGAGTTTGCCCGGCGACTGGAACAATTGTGCATTACCGCCGATGTACGGGAATCGATCGCCTTCTATCAGGGCCTGCCGCTGTATCCCGAACCCGAACGTTATATTGCCCGCGCCGGCGAAGGCGCCCGTACCAATATGAAAGCCGTATTCGAAGCCGTTGCCCACCACAACCCTTATCCCTCGGAATATTTTTCCGAGAACGCCTGGAATCAAATGGTGCTAAAGACGATTTTTGTTGGCAGCTCGCTTGATCCTATTCAGGGCTTGGATGCCCGCCGCAACAGAGATTTGGCGCTGACACTGATTGACTATGCCCATGAACGGTGGGCCGCCAGCCGCACCATTGCGCCCGAGCTGTGGCGCATGATTGGACCTTTCGTGGAAAGCGGCATGATTGCCGATTTGCAACGCGCGTTGGCAAGTGACGTGCTGGCAGAGCGCCAGGCGGCAGCCTTGGCTCTCAGGGAATGCACCCATGAAGACGCGCCGGCGCTATTGAAGACGGTGCCCGATATCGATTCAAATATTGAAGTAGGCCGTGTTTCTTGGGAGACTGTTTGCCGTGAGGCACTGTTACTCTGACACGACAAGGCTTTATTAGGGATAATCAGATGAAGACCATCGATCCGCACATTCACATGAGCGCCCGCACCACCGACGACTATGAGGCCATGGCTGCAGCCGGCGTCGTCGCCGTCATCGAACCGGCTTTCTGGCTGGGCCAGACACGGACCAACGTCGGCAGTTTCATTGATTATTATTCCTCCCTGATCGGCTGGGAGCGTTTCCGGGCCGCGCAATTCGGTATCAGCCACTATTGCACCATTGGACTCAACAGCAAGGAAGCCAACAACGAGGCCTTGGCTGAAGAAGTCATGGATATCCTGCCGCGCTTCGCTACCAAGGAAGGCGTCGTCGCCATTGGTGAAATCGGCTACGACGAACAATCAGATGCCGAGGACAAATATTACCGGGCGCAGCTTGAACTGGCGCGTGAGCTCGACATGCTGGTGATGATCCACACGCCGCATCGGGACAAGAAAAAAGGCACTACCCGTTCCATGGATGTTTGCCTTGAACATGGCTTGCCGCCGCATAAAGTGATCGTCGATCATAACAACGAAGAGACCGTTAAAGAGACGCTGGACCGCGGCTTCTGGGCCGCTTTCACGCTCTATCCACAAACGAAAATGGGCAATGAACGCATGGTGGAAGTCGTGCGGCAATACGGCTCCGAACGTATCATTTGCGATTCCAGCGCTGACTGGGGTGTGTCTGATCCGCTCGCCGTGCCCAAGGTCGCCAACCTGATGGGGCAGCGCGGTATTGATGAACACCACATCCAGATGACCTGCTACCAAAACGCCATCAATGCCTACGGTCAAAGCGGCCAATTCAATGAAACGGACTGGCTCGACCCGACCCCGATTGATCAGCGCACCTTGTTTGAGGACAACTCGGTGCTGCGCGGTCAGGACCCGCGTGTTGACGTGGTCGATATTCCAGTACTAGTGAAAGATGCCGCTGTCGGCTGAACGCCTTATGTCTTTGCTTGACGATCCCGGCATCGATTTCGATCTTACGGTTCCGGTTGTTGTCATTGGCGGTGGCGCCTGCGGCCTGGTCGCCGCCCTGAGTGCCCATGACCAGGATGCTGAAGTTGTCGTGCTTGAACGCGACCCAACTCCCAGGGGATCGACAGCCCTATCGTCCGGCATGATCACTGCCTGTGGAACCGAGCTGCAGAAGGCTGCCGGCATCACCGACGACACCCCTGAATTGTTTGCGCGCGATATTCAGGCCAAGGCGGACGGCAAGGCCGACCCGGACCTGTTGGCCGCCATATGTGCTGGCTCCGGGCTAACAATTGACTGGCTGGTTTCCGCCCACGATCTCGATCTGGTACTGGTCGATGGCGCGCCCTATCCCGGCCATAGCCGCCAGCGCACCCATGCCCCGCCGACGAACAGCGGGTCGGATTTAATGGCCGGCTTGTTACGCGCCGTTGATAAGGCCGGCATTGATGTCATCACCAATGCCACCGTCGACAACCTGATTGTAGAAGGCGAGCATGTCAGAGGTGTGCAAATCATACGGCCGGATGACAGCACGGAACGGCTGGGTTGCGGTGCCCTGATTCTGGCCTCGAGTGGCTTCGGCGGCAACCCTGGCATGGTGGCTGACTATTTGCCGGACATGGCCGGGTCGTTCTATTTTGGCCATGTGGGCAACAAGGGCGATGCGGTACGGTGGGGGCAAGCCCTGGGCGCGGCTTGTAAAAACATGGGCTCGTTCCAGGGGCACGGTTCCGTGGCCACACCGCATGCCAGTACCGTCTCCTGGGCACTGTTAAATGGCGGTGGAATATTGGTCAATGGGATGGGCAAACGTTTCTGCGACGAAAGCCTCGGCGCTTCGGAATTGGCAGCAACGGTTTGCCAACAAGGCAAGAACGTGTGGTCGATAATTGACAGGCGTCTGCATGATGGCGCTCTGCGCTTTCCGGATTTTGCGGCCCTGAAACAGTTGGGTGCAATCAAGTCCGGGGCGACAGCCACAGACCTCGCTCACGCCTGCAGTCTTCCTGTTGAGGCCTTCGAGAAAACATTGGCAGATTTGCAAAAATCACCCGCCCTAGCAGCGCCCTACTATGCCATCCGTGTCACCGGCGCGCTGCTACAGACGCAAGGCGGCCTAGCCATCGACAAGAAGGCCCGTACCCTGCGACCCGACGGCGTAGCCTTGCCTAATCTGTTTGCAGGCGGCGGCGCGGCACAGGGCATATCCGGCACAGACGGAACCGGTTATCTGTCATGCAATGGCTTGCTGTCCGCAGTTACACTGGGGCGCATTGCCGGTTTTGAGGCCGCTAAACAAGCTAGCGGGTTGCCGACCCCCGCCTCTGCCACATGCAATAGAACCTACCGAACATAGACATGAGAACGAACGGGCATGGATCGCCTATACAACGCAGGCTCCACGGTCTACGTGTCGTCGGTCACATCTCAGAATATGCTCTGGTACATGAGTGAATTGGCTCCCAATAAAGGAAGGCCCTCGACTTATCATCGAGCATGCAGACCTAGTGAACGAAGCTGGGCGGCAACAGTTCCTGTTCGTGCCCGTCAATCAATAGATGATGGAGGTGCTGACTGTGGCTGGCGATGCCGGGGAAGCCGAGCATAATCGCGATGACGAAGAGAGCGAAGACCACGAATTTGATGACGGTAACGTTGGCGAGGTCGCCATCGATGGCCGCGGCATTGCGGTTGATATTAATGATATGGAGCCCGATTATCGAACCTTCGGAGAGCCCGACCTCCGCGTCATGGCTCGCGTAGGGTCGGGCGGCAAGGAACTGGCTAAATCCTATACGGTGCCCATGCCGTCCATCAATGTACTGGGCCGGTATGATAGAGCCAGTTGTACCGAAACGGAACAACCAGAACCGTGCCATGTGACTTGAAACTGTGCGTCATCAACAATCTACCCCGCTGGTTTCGGCTGGCGGGACATCTCTTTGGTCGAAAGCGTCAGGTTTTGCCGGCGGCCTTGAGTACTGCCCCATATTCTTCAAGCGGCACGTTTTTCGGGAATGGAATTCGGCTGGGTCCATCAGCTTCATAGTCACCGTCGGTAATTGTCTGGCTGGTCACTTTGTCTGGATTGCGCCACACCATAACTCGGACTTGTGTACCCTGGACATGCATTGTTGGCATGGTGAATGCGAGTTGCGCCATATTTCGTGCGAGCTCTTCGCTCCCTGTTCTCGCGACACAAATATCTTTGTGGCTGCTTGGAAGCCAGTTTGGATCTGCAGTGTTAATTGGGGTGAGTTTGAAGAAGGGCATCTGTATCATTTTGATAATATTTTGAGGTTGTAATTATACGCGCCTGTAACCTTGTTGTAATTGCGCAAATAGGTATTCGTTATAGAACCCTCGCGTATCCCTGGCCTACCCTGGATCTATTTTTTAAAAAAAAGGGTTAGCCGATGAAGGCTAACCCTTTGATATAATTGGCTCCCCGGGCAAGACTCGAACTTGCGACAAGGCGGTTAACAGCCGCCTGCTCTACCAACTGAGCTACCGGGGATCAGTCAGACGGCGCGGTTGGAACCGCGCAGCGGGCGTTTATTACCAGATACGGCGCGGCCATGCTAGTCCGTATCGCCGCTTAATTTCAGGTTCTTCTTGACTTCTGAAAAAATAAGAACAAAATAAGAACATGTCTTGGAAACATGAAGGAAGGGTCGGTTGTGAATGGCGCCAGACGGCATGCGGTCACGGCGTTGCGGCGGCGCGTGGCGGCCATTGAGAATCACCCGCCTAAGTATGATTTGAGGCCTGCCTCTCATGGCGTGCCGTCCCAGACTCGGATTTTGACCCCAATTTTGTCCGTGGGCGTGCCGGGGATCGATGAACGCTTGCCCGTCGGTAGCCTGACGCGTGCTGGTTTACACGAAATAGTGAGTGGTCACAGCACTGGCGCGGCTCTGGCCTTTACGGCCGTATTGGCGGCCCGACGGGCTGCACTTCATCAAGCTGGCCGGGTGCTGTGGTGCTTGTCCGCTCACGGCCCATATGGGCCGGGTCTGGCGGCATACGGCCTTGGCGCGGAGCAATTGATCCTGGTACGGGGGCGGGATGACCGGCAACGCCTGTGGGCCATGGAGGAAGCTTTGAGGTGTGCTGGCTTGGCCGTGGTCGTGGGCGAGGTGGGGCATCTGGATCTGGGACAAAGCCGGCGTTTGCAACTGGCAGCGGAAGCTTCCGGCGTTACCGCCCTGTTGCTGCATACTAGGAATGGCGCCGCACAAGGCGTTAGCGCCGCGCGGACCCGTTGGCGCATCACGCCCCAGCCCAGCGCGCCGGCCCATGGTTACATCGGTATCGGCGCTCCTCGTTGCCGGGTCGAGTTGTTGCACTGCAAGGCCGGCCGGCCGGGTGAGTGGCTGTTGCAATGGAATGGCGCCGCATTTGAAGACCATGGTGTCGAGGATCAACGGAATGGAGAACCAAGAAAACCAGAATGGAAGACGGATTCTGTACCTATGGCTGCCGTATTGGCCGACGGACCGGCTGTGGCGCGCCCAACAGGCTGGGCGGAGTACGCCTACGGCGGAGCTGGATAAGTCTCTGGCCCTGGCCCTAATCGCGGCGCGGCAGGGCGGCCAGCGGGTGGCCGCGGTGAATATGGCGGCGGCGGAAGCCGGGATCGGGATGGGCATGATGTTGACTGACGCCAGGGCATTGCTGCCCGAACTTGCGGTTTATCCGATGGCGCCGGAAGAGGACGCCCGCGCCCTGGCCGGCCTGGCCGATTGGTGTGGCCGTTACAGCCCCTGGGTCAGTCTCGATGGGGACGGTGCCCATGACTCTGGAGGGCAGCATGGCATCTGCCTTGATGTCACGGGGTGCGCTCATTTGTTCGGCGGAGAAGACGCCATGCTGGCTGATTTGGTGCGACGCATGCATGGTTTTGCCATCCAGGCCCGGCTGGCCATCGCCAATAGTCTGGGTGCGGCCTGGGCGGTGGCTCGTTATGGCGGGCAGGGCACGGCCATCGTGCCTGCCAACGAGACTCGCGCGGCGCTGAAACGCCTGCCCGTGGCGGCGTTACGTCTATCGCCCGGCGCGGCTGATGCACTGGCGCGCCTTGGCCTAGGACGGATTGGTGAATTGTATGCGTTGCCGCGCGGCGCCTTAACCGCCCGCTTTGGCCGCGAGGTGACCTATCGCCTGGACCAGGCCCTGGCCAAGCTGTCCGAGCCGCTGTTGCCGCGCCCGGCCTGCACCAGTTTCTGGAGCCGCCTGGCCTTTGCCGAGCCCATTGGTCATCGGGACCATATCGCACGCGCCGCCGGGCAATTGATCAATGATCTGTGCACCGTGCTGGAGCGGGAGGAGAGAGGCGCGCGGCGGATCGAGCTGCGCCTGTATCTTGCCGACGGCACGGTGCAAAGGATCAAGGCGGGTTTGAATCGGGCCAGCCGGGAGCCGGCGCATTTATTGCGCCTTCTGGCCGAACATTTGCCTAGTTTGGAAGCCGGCTTTGGCGCCGATCTGATGCTTCTCATGGTCGGACAAAGCGACCCTCTGCCGGCTGGGCAGCGCACCCTGGACAATGGCGAGACGGGCGGTATCGAAGAACTAGCGCCTTTGTTGGACCGTCTGGGCAATCGTTTGGGGGCGGCCAATGTGGCCCGCTTCGTGCCTGTGCAAAGCCATCTGCCGGAACAGGCCGCCCGCCTGGCACCGCCTTTAACACGGGCTGTGGGAGAATGGCGCCATGTGGCCCGGCGCCCGGTCTATCTATTGCCGCGCCCCGAATTGGTCGAGGCGGTGGCCGAGGTGCCCGATGGCCCGCCAGTTATGTTCCGCTGGCGCGGCATCGCGCACCGGGTGCAACGCGGCGATGGGCCCGAACGTATCGCGCCCGAGTGGTGGCATGATATGCAGGCCGGCGCGGCCAGGCTGGCTGGTGAAACCCGCGATTATTACCGTATAGAGGACAGCCGGGGACAACGGTATTGGCTCTACCGCCAGGGTCTGTACGATGATGCCATGGCCCGGATACCTGATTGGTATCTGCACGGCTTTTTCGCCTGAGCTGTCATGAGCTACGCCGAACTGCAGGTTACCTCCAACTTCAGCTTCTTGCGCGGGGGCTCTCACCCGGACGAGCTGGCCATTACCGCCGCCGCCTTGGGGCTATCCGCCATCGCCATCACGGACCGTAACAGCCTGGCCGGCGTGGTCCGGGCCCATGTGGGCGCAAAGTCCGCCGGCATCCGCTTGCTGGTGGGCGCGCGGTTGGATTTGCAGGATGGCCCAAGCCTGTTGTGTTTTCCTAGCGACCGGGCCGCGTATGGCCGGCTGTCGCGGTTGTTGACAGTGGGCCGGCGGCGCGCGCCCAAGGGCGAATGCAGGCTTAGCCTGGACGATGTCTTGTCCTATGACCGAGGCCAGATCTTTGTCATCCTGGCCCCGCCCGAGCCGGATGAGGCCTTCGCCGAACTGCTTGAAAAGCTGGGCCGGGACTGGCCGGGATGCTGCTATCTGGCCGGCCATTATCTGTATTCAGGCGATGACCGCCGTCGCCTGGCCCGCCTTGCCGCCTTGGCGGAGGCTACGGCCATACCCTTGGTGGCGACCAACGATGTACATTATCACGGCCCCGGCCGCCGGCCCTTGCAAGATGTTCTGTGCTGTATCAGGGAACATTGCACCCTGGCCGAAGCCGGCTTTCATCTCGATGCCAATGCCGAGCGGCATTTAAAAGACGCTGGCGAGATGACCCGACTGTTCGCCAATTATCCTGATGCCGTGGCGCGCACGGTAGAGCTGGCGGAACGTTGCCGCTTTTCCCTGGATGAACTGCGCTATGAATACCCTGCCGAGCCCGTGCCCGCGGGCCGTAGCGCGCAAGAGGAATTGCAACGGCTGACCTGGATCGGTGCCCGGGAACGTTATGGCGCGGTGATCGGGACAAACGTGCGCGATCTATTGCGCCACGAACTGGATCTGATCGGCAAACTTGAATACGCGCCCTATTTTCTGACCGTGCACGACATTGTCCGTTTTGCCCGCGAGCGGGGTATTTTGTGCCAGGGCCGGGGCTCGGCCGCCAATTCAGCCGTCTGCTATTGCCTTGGTATTACCGCCGTCGATCCCGCCCGCCTAGATCTGTTGTTCGAGCGTTTTATCTCCGCCGAGCGTGACGAGCCCCCTGACATTGATGTGGATTTTGAACACGAGCGCCGTGAAGAGGTGATCCAGTACGTCTATGAAAAGTATGGCCGTACGCGCGCCGGCATGACCGCCACGGTAATCAGCTACCGGGCCAAAAGCGCCATTCGCGAGGTCGGCAAGGCCTTGGGTCTGTCCCTGGATGCGGTCGGTGCCCTGGCGGACAATGTCTGGGGCTGGGGCGGTGACCAAGTCGAGGGCGAGAAGGTGCGCGAGATTGGCCTGGACCCCGGTGATCCCACCGTGGCGATGGCGATCCGTCTGGCTCGCGAGTTGACTGGCTTTCCCCGTCATCTGTCACAACATGTGGGCGGCTTTGTCATTACCCGTGGCGCCTTGTCCGAGGTCGTCCCCATCACCAATGCGGCCATGGCGGAGCGCACGGTGATCGAATGGGACAAGAACGATCTGGACGCTCTGGGCATTTTGAAGATCGATCTGCTGTCCCTGGGCATGCTGACCTGTATCCACAAGGGTTTTGATCTGATTGCACAACACCATGGCCGGAAGCTGAGCCTGGCCACGGTGCCGGCGGAGGATAGCGCTGTTTACGACATGCTGTGCCGGGCCGATTCCATCGGCGTCTTTCAGGTCGAAAGCCGGGCCCAGATGACCATGCTGCCGCGTCTGCGCCCACGTAATTTCTATGACCTGGTGATCGAGGTGGCGATCGTCCGGCCCGGCCCCATTCAGGGCGATATGGTACACCCCTATTTGCGCCGCCGCGCCGGCAGGGAGCGGCTGGAATATCCCTCCAAAGATCTAGAAGATGTGCTGGGCAAGACCCTGGGCATTCCCCTATTTCAGGAACAGGCCATGCGTATCGCCATCGTCGCCGCCGGCTTTACTCCGTCCGAAGCCGACCGCCTGCGCCGGACCATGGCGACATTTCGGCACACCGGCACCATTCATACCTTTCGCCACAAGATGATCGAGGGCATGGCCGCGCGCGGCTATGACCGTGATTTCGCCGAGCGTTGTTTTAAGCAGATCGAGGGCTTTGGCGAATACGGCTTTCCGGAAAGCCACGCGGCCTCCTTCGCGCTGCTAGTCTATATCTCGGCCTGGATGAAACATCATTCCCCCGCCGTTTTCGCCTGCGCCCTGTTGAACAGCCAACCCATGGGTTTCTATGCTCCGGC
>MDTC01248103.1_pt1 | contig 11528 bp, 6 predicted proteins | sample 811181 | NCBI WGS metagenome assembly MDTC01 (sample SAMN05326644, study PRJNA326480) | marine metagenome | isolation source: seawater | place: Pacific Ocean: North | collected 2011 | reverse complement strand
GCTTGGTCAATATTGCTTAATCTTATCTCTACCTGAGATTCACTAATTATAACATCTTTCAATGTCATTCATTTAAATTTAGTGGGAAATAATGTGAAATATGAATGGGCAATGGGTATACTATGCGTACACAATAAAAAATAACTACTAATATAAGTACGGTTTCAAGACTGAAGGGGTTATACATAGCCCGCAGGTCGCGTGTTCAAGTCACCCTCGAGACTTCCTTAAATACAACCCACTAAATACGTTTAAACCTAGTCTTATATATTGACCAACTGAACTAAAATCTCACCTTCCAGCAATAAATCTATTATTAATAAAAATGGATTTACTTTTTAAAATTAGTTCTCAACCGCCTGTTAATTGGAAAGATTATTTATTAGTAGCAGGATATAAAACTAATAAATCTATATTGGAAGATGGATTATTTTACAACGAAACAGCTTTTTTATTCACAGGATTAACTGATAGATTAATTTCTATAAATAGAGTAATAGTTTTCGCAAAAAGAAATAAGATAAAGAACATTAAGTTGAAATGGATAGTAAATGATAATTGTTTAATACCTTGTCCTCCAGAAATTGCAGAAGATTTAGAACCATATATTTTCATACAAAATGATTACTCCAAACCAAAAGAAATTTTTTGGTTAGATTGGAAAGAAAACTCAGCAACCAATAATTGCATGGAATTATTGAACTCAGGAAAGATATTATTAGGTCAACCACTAGAAAAACAAAAATTATCTATTGAAGATGATATAAAACCATTTTTCGATAAAATTAGAAGAAAACTAAATATACAAAATTATAATAATACTTTATCAATACATATAAGAGGAGGAGATTGGTCTTATGTAGAAAAAAATGAATCGTTAGATATTAATATAAAATCAATAATTGATATTGCTGATGGAAGATTAATTAATATATACAGTGATGAAAACAAAATAGCTAATTATTTATCTTCACAAATTAAAAAATATAATGAAAAATGTGTACTTAAAACAAGTGAAAATCTACAAACATTTCAAAAATCAGTGTTTAAGGATTTTATATCACTCGCTCTTTCTGAAACAATTATTTTAGGAAGAAAAAATAAAAGTAAGTATGCAAAGATTGCTGCATATCTTGGAAATGTTCCTAATTTTTATATAAACTATCAAAATAAATATGTTTCTTTTGATCCAAGAATAACATTACTTTGGTACTCAAATATGATCATTCCAAACGAAGAAAAATATTTAAAAATTAAATATAAATATTCAGAAGTATAAAATACTTATTAGTACAATATCTTTTTAAATCATCAAATAAAAATACATTAATACGATTTGATTTTATTAAAGAAAAATACTTATAAAATATATAATTTTAATTCATAAATAACAATCAAAGGCGATAAAACAAACAATGCCAGGATCTTATCAATTGAGATTGAAATTTGATTTTCAGTGCCAACAGGTTGATTGATAGAATGCGATTAAGATATTTATAAAGAATTCGCCATGACAACTCTAGAATGGTTAGTTGATAAACATAAAGTCTTTATAGTTAAGACTCAGAAGCAGCTTAACCTTACCGATTATGGATTATTGTGGTTCGTATTCTTTAAAGGTTTTATTTTTGGGATTATAATTAAATATTTTGTATTTGATAGATACTGGTTTTCGAGTTATTGATTGACATGATTTAACCTGATACAAATGGGTAAAAGTAGCATTCTCAAATTAATCATTACCATATAAGTATATTTCTTGAGTTATTTACAAACTTACAAATGGAATGACGACCTTAGTTATGCAATATTAAATCTTAATTATTATTTTTATAGTCCTTGATATTTATTATTGCTGATAATATTTTTTGCTCTGATTTTTTTAATTACAACTCCTTTCATATTAATTAAAATTTGTGAATCAAAAGTTGTTTAATTTTAGTATTTGAATATTTAAAATAATATATGATCATATATATTATAAAGAATCTCTAATATATTGAAATAATCTTTTTTATGGAAAATATCTATAATGACGTTAATAGGTTTTATAAAAGTAAAAAGATAAATTCAGATATTTGGCATATTATTGACTCTTTATTTTCAAGAAATAAAACTAAACTAAGATTTAACATTTCTAATAATGAGATTATTTCTAATGAAGATATTAATGTTATTTCATCACCAGTAAGAGAAGTTAATGATAGTGGAAATAAATTTTTAATTGATAATAAATATGATAACGAACCATTAGTAATTAGAAATGCATTATCAAATTGGAAAGTTTCACAACTATGGAGTATTGACTATATATTAAATAATTATGGAAATGACTTAAATGGATTAGGTAAGATCAAAGATATTATTAAACAGAGAAAGCAAAATTATGTCCAATTTCATCCTATATTCATATTGCATCCAAGCGAAATAAATAATATAAATTTAGATTATATATATAAAAACACAGGGACAAACTATGTGATAGAAGCAGGATTTCAATTCTTTATGAGTAATGTTCACGGTACCAAAACACTATTTCATAATGCAAATGACTCTAATTTATTTATGCAAATATCAGGAAAGAAGGAATGGATATTTTATCCACCAGATATGAATGCACTTATTGAACCTAGTCCTAAAAGCAGTCATAGGAAACCTAATATTAATATTAGAAATCATGATCCATTTGAGTGTTCTACCACATTTAATAATAGATTTAATTATTCGAATTGCTTAAAAGTTACTTTAAATGAGGGAGATATATTATATGTTCCTCCTTATTATTGGCATGCAGTAAAAACTATCACATCTAATAATATAAGTATCGGCTATCGATGGTTAGATCCTATAAATTGCCTAAACATTAATCCTATTTACTTTTTATTAGACCTTGTTTCAGGTAACCCAAACATAATCAAAAATATATTAATTAACAGGAAAGAGGGTCCCATGAGACATTTTATCAATGAAATGGGTCTAAATCATTTATATTCAAGAGAAAAATTTAAAAAATATTTGTTGGAACTATATAAAAGTTCCAATATTTACACAAGTAAAACGGTTTCTTTAAAGAAAAAATATAAAATTATTTAATTATATTAATAGTTAAACCCGAAATGAATTAAAATAAAAAAAAATAAATTTAAAATGAGAAATTTTTTAATAATTTCATTACCAATATTTTTATCTTCCTGTGCATATGGTTCACTTTACGAAGCTAAATCAACTTGTAATGATTGGGCTTCAGAAGGTGGAAATTATACTGGTTTTATAAAAGCCATACCAAGGACTGAAAAAAACAAAAATCTAAATAAAGAACAATTTGTAGACACAGTTAATAATTTTCCAATTCGAAAGTGTTTAAACGAACCTCAAACAAATAAAATACTTGGTTTGGAGGTTAAAAATAGAGAGGCAAATAAAAGTTATAGAATTCCAGAAGGAAGAAGGTTACAAAATAATCCAAAAACAATAGTTGATATTAATTTAAATTGGGAAGTTGATAAGAAATTTAGATATTAATATTGAAGTTTAATTTCCATTTTAAGTAAATAAACATTTATATTTATTATCGGAAGAATTTATGATTTTTTTTACATAAAATATCCACTATCGTAATCAATTGAATAAATCTCTTCTATCCTATTTTTTTGATAAAGATTTAAATTTATAGTAGTGTGAGGATCTTGTTTTCTTGCGTGTATATCTGGTAATTTCTTTTTCCATATCCTCTCCAAGTAACCTTTTAAACCGTAATCTGAAGAAATATTAGATGTACTAAATATTTCATTATAAATTGAACTATCAATACCATAATGATATGTCAAAGGTGCAAAATGATAGACTAAAAATTTTTTTCTATGATCGGTATTATTTGGATTTTTAAAATGGCTTATAAAATTATTTTCAACAATATCTATAAAAGCATCAATGTCATAAATAGACTTTAAATTAAGATTTCGCCAATTATTTTCATAAACAATCTTATCTATATAACAACTAACAAATCTTTCTACTACAGGCCTTACGAGACAAATGTTAGTAAATTCTTGAAAAGGAAAAAATGATTCATTTCTATAACCAATTGCTTCAATTTTATCGATGATACTAGGTTCATAAAAATAATAATTAGATTTTTTATATATTTTGTTTGCTAGAGGTAATTCTTGATTATAGTAATTAAAAAATATCCAACCTCTTAGTGTTGAACCACCTGTTTTTGGAGCTTCATATATACATAAACTATTATTGTTATCAGGGAAGTAACCCAAAAGATATATTTTTTTTAATTTTTACAATATGATAATATTATAAAAAATTTTTATTTATGTGCAATATTAACAAATGGGTTTAAATATAATAAATCAATTAAGAGCTCAGTTAATAGAGGCTAATAAAGTATTAGACGATAATATTAATAAAAACAGACAATATAAATGGCCTAAACACAATGAACCAAATTCACAATTAAATGAAATCTATAAACTAATTACTAGAAATGAACCAGAAAATGCATTAAATCTTCTTTATTCTATAACCAATAAAAAATCTGCAGGTGAACTATTTTATTTAGAGGGTTTATGTTTCATAAAATTAAAAAACTTCTATAAGGCTATTGAGAATTTAAATAAGGCTAATAATTTAGATTTCTCTACACCATTTGTTAAATATCATTTAGCAATAGCATATAAATCAATAGGAAATAAAGAAAAAGCGATAATTTATTTCCAAAATGCTTTAGAACAATATCCAGACTTTTCAGAATGCCGATATGAATACGGAATGTATTTATATCAATCAGATAATTATATACAAGCAGAAACTCAATTAAGAATTTCATTGATTAATGACCCTAAATACTTCCAGAGTAGTTTTGAGTTAGGAAATATACAAAGATTACAAAATAAATTCAAACTAGCAATAGAAAGTTATAAATTATGCCTAATTTCAAATCCAAAATTTATCCCAGCTTTAGTAAATATTGGCTTATGCTTTGAAAAATTAGAATTACTTGATGAGGCAGTAATTTATTATCAGCAATGTTTAACAATTGATAATGATTACAACTTAGCGAGAAAGAACATCATCAACGTTTTAACAAAGAAGAAGGATTTTAGAAATCTTATAACGCATGTTAAGTATCTTTACAAACAAGACCTAAAAGGATCAGAGAGAATTGGTAATTTAATTGCTTACTTAAATGCATTATTAAATCAGAATAAATATGAGGAAGCTCTAGAAATAGCAAATTATGAAAAAAACAAAATATCTAGATTATTCGCAAGAATAAATGTTTTACCAATTATATATAAAACATCGAAGCAACTTAGCGATGTAAGGGAAAGATGGATAAAAGATTTATATGAACTGGATGATTTACTTAATAAGTCTGAACTATATCAAATTAACCTAGATGAAATATATACTTTTCTATGGAGCACCACTAATTTCTATGTCTGTTATCAAATGAAAAATGATAAAGAAATTCAGATTAAATATTGCGAGATTTTAAAAAAAATATTATTAATTAATCATAAAAATTATTTATCAAAGGAAGATCACAAAAAACATAAAAATGACAAAATTAAGATAGGAATATTATCTTTTCATTTATATAATCACAATGGTTCTAATTGGTCTCCAGGTCTTCTTGAAGAAATATATAAAGATCCTAAATATCAACTCTATTCTTATAATTTATCCGATAAAGAAGACTTCATAACAAACAAATTAGCGTCAATGAGTATTTATAAGAAGTTAAAATTTGAACATAAGAACCATATTGAGTCTCTTAATATAATCAAAAATGATTCATTAGACATAATGATTTTTACAGATATCGGAATGCATGCGTGCAGCAAAATGCTATCGATTATGAATTTGGCTGATGTACAAATAAATTGTTGGGGACATCCTGTAACCTCTGGCTCAGAAAATATTAAATACTACTTAAGTTCAAATTTAATGGAGCCTGATAATGCTCAAGATCACTATAGTGAAGAACTAATAAGATTACCATCTATAGGCTTAAATTATCCCACTCCAATAAGGCCGAAAGATGGCCAGTATTTATACAAAAAATATGGCATTCCTAAATCTAGGCCAATATTGTCATCCTTACAAAGTAATTTTAAATATATACCTTCAAATGATTTTATTTTTGCGGAAATTTCAAAAAGAAACAAAAATGCCTTAATAATCTTTGTAGATGGAATGGGAGATAAATTGATTTCAAAAGAATTAGTAAAAAGAATTTCTATTGAGTATCAAAAACTAAACTTAAAAGTAAAAGATCATATCAAAATACTACCTAGGTTAGATCATTCAGATTACATGGGTTTTTTAAGTATTTCTCATCATACATTGGATACTATTAATCACAATGGTGGCAATAGTTCATTACAAGCTTTCTCTGTGGATTGTCCAGTTGTAACATTACCGACAGAATTTATGAGGGGTAGACACACTTATTCAATGTTAAAAGAAATGGGAATAAACGAATTAATAGCATCCAATAAAAGCAATTATATTGAAATTTCATCAAATCTTCTAAAAGATAAAAAATTCTATATCGAAACAAAGGATAAAATCTCTAAAAACAAGAATAAACTTTTTAATAATTTAAGTGTTTCAAAATATTTTAAAAAATTTATTGAATCAAAATGTATATAAAATATTTAATGATATTTAGTAATTAAAAAATTCATAATACCACGAATATCTGTTCTTTATCCATTGAATCAAACCTTCACCTAAGATAACATCAGCGTTACTTTTATTTGGTTTAACTTCATTTCTTATTAAATGATCGCCAAAAACTCCATAAACTGAATCATCTTCCTTGGTTACTTGCATTATATTTGAAAAATTAAATTTATTATATTTTTCAATATTTATAAAATCATAAAATCTGTCCATTTCTAATTGAGGTTTCAGACATAGTTCCTCATATTTAATAAATAACATTTTATTGTGATAACCCATCCTTATTATCTCTTGTAATCTTTCTAATGCTAATCCCACTGGAGGGGTAGAAACCCAAAAATCAATTCTTTTTTCTAATGTTGTATTTTTAAGTTCAGAATGATTTTGTATCATTGAACTCATAAGATTAGAACTTCTGAATTTTTTTTCCATAGAGCAAAAAATATCTACAGGGTCTCTAACCATAGCAACCATTTTAGGTTCATTATAAAATTCTTGAATAAATCCAAAATTTATAGACCAACCTCTGGATTTGTCGAGGATATATTTTTTATTAGTAAGTGGTTCAAAAAAACCATTAATTCCTCCTAGACAAAAAGATTTAAATGCAGCGTCCATTTCTGATGATTCTTGAGCTTTAAATTCATTACTTTTACTAAAAATCTCTCTTGAAGCATAAATAAGTTCAACTAATCCAGATGTTGGAGTAACGTAAAATCTATTATCTTGTCCAACAATATTTGAAAATAGTGTAGAACCTGATCTAGGTAAAGAAGAATTAAAAAAAATTTGTTTTGCCAAAATTAAATTTTTTTTAACTTAATTTCCCAATTTTTTTAAGAGTTGTTTTAATAATTTTTCTTGTTCAAGTAATTTCTTCTCAAGTTCAGCTATGAGTTTATTTTGCGATTTTGCTGAATTCTTTATTTCTTTATTTTCTATTTTCATATCTTGTTTTAGCTTTGCTATTTCCTTATCTTTTATTAATAATTTATCTTTCAGATCTTTGACTTGTTCTATTTGTTTCTTAAGTACGTTAGGAACATCTTTCTTACTTATAGATTTCTCACCGAATTGGTAAACAAAACCAGCTCTACCAGACCATGCGTTTTCAGAATGTCCAAGATAATCTTGACCAGTAGGTAAAATCGAGCCTGCGAAGTTAAAGGCTAATCTTTCATTTACTTTTGAAGCACAACCTCCTGCAATAGCAAATTCTCCTCCATGAGTACCAGTGCCAATTCCACAAGCAAGAGGGGTATCGTTCGGAACTGTTGGTAACCCTGTTAAGGCAGCACTAAGAGCTCCTACATTATTAATACCTTGTTCAACATCTCTTCCATTAATGAGTAATTTAGTTCCGTTAGTAATATCTATAGGAATAGCTTTACCATTTGCATTTCTTGAATATAATTGCTGTCTCCCATTAACTTCTTGTGTAATAAGAGAATTTTCACCGAGGTGAACTGATCCATCTGATTGTCTAGTAATAAGGGGTTTGTCATTTACTGAAATCCCACTAGAATGAACAGTTGTTTCACCTACAGTAAGTTCTGTAAAATTACCTGTGGAGGGATCAGTTGCTCCAATGCTGGTTCCATCGATAGTACCTCCTGTTATAGCGACATTTGTGGCATCATATACCGTATCTCCATAAGGAACAGCTGAAAGAACACCTTCACTTGATGCGACTATAAGACTTTGCTCATTGCTAGAAAGAGCTCGAATTATAATAGAGGCTTGGCTAGAACCTAATGCAATTTCATTATCATTAGATGCAGATGAACCATATCCTATAGATGTGGAATAATTTCCAGAAGCAGTGGAGTTGATACCAATAGCTGTGGAATAATTTCCAGAAGCCGTAGAATCGAAACCAATAGCAGTGGAACCGGAACCACTAGCAGAGGCACAAGATCCTATAGCAGTTGCAGGAGCAGAACAACTTACACAAGCAGAAACTGCACAAGAACAACTGAAACATGATCCAGGACTACATGCTAAAGCACCAATACCTATAGCAGTCGAACCGAAACCAAATGCAAAGGAGCCACTTCCTACAGAAGTTGTACCTATTCCATAAGTTGCTGAACAAGATCCAACAGTGGTTGTGAATATTCCATAAGATGATGAACAAGATCCAACAGTAGTTACACCACAACCCACAGCATAAGAACCAGAACCTAAAGCTGTTGTTAGTACTCCATCAGATTGAGAACTTGTACCTACAGCAGTTGAGCCACAGCCCTCAGAAGATGAAAGATATCCTACTACTGTTGAACCGCAACCATCAGCATCAGATTCAGATCCTAGTGCTGTTGAAGTATCCCCAGATGCTTCAGAATCATATCCTAGTGCTGTTGAATAATATCCAGAAGCGTTTGCCTCAGATCCTAGTGCTGTTGAATAATTTCCTGAAGCTGTTGCCTCAGATCCTAGTGCTGTAGAAATAGTACCAGAAGCGTTTGCATCAGATCCTAGTGCTGTTGAATAAATTCCTGAAGCGGTTGCATCATATCCAGAAGCTGTTGAATAATTTCCTGAAGCTGTTGCATCAGATCCTAGTGCTGTTGAATAATATCCAGAAGCGTTTGCCTCAGATCCTAGTGCTGTTGAATAATTTCCTGAAGCTGTTGCATCAGATCCTAGTGCTGTAGAAATAGTACCAGAAGCGCTTGCATTAGATCCTAGTGCTGTTGAATAATTTCCTGAAGCTTCAGATTCAAACCCTAGTGCTGTTGCTTCATATCCAGAAGCGTTTGCATCAGCACCTAGTGCTATTGAGTAATCGCCAGAACTTCTTGTACTAGAACCTAGTGCTGTTGAATAATTTCCAGAAGCATATGCATTTTCACCTAGTGCTGTTGAATAATTTGCAGATGATCTTGAATCATATCCTACAGAAGTTGACCATTCCCCTTTAGAGGTTGCATCATATCCTAATGCTGTTGAATAATCTCCATTAGCGTCTGATGAGTATCCTAGTGCTGTAGATTCTGTTCCTAAGGCTTTAGAACGTGAACCTATTGCTGTTGATATATATCCTGCACTTGAATGATTTCCAACGGCTATTGCTTCATCTCCAGAAGCATTTGAATGAGCACCTAGTGCTACTGAATTACTTCCATTAGCCTTTGCTTCAGCACCTAGTACTGTTGAATGATATCCAGAAGCGGTTGCCTCAGATCCTAGTGCTATTGAATTTTCTCCAGAAGCGGTTGCCTCAGATCCTAGTGCTATTGAATAATTTGCTGAAGCACTTGAACCATAACCTATTGATGTTGCTTCATATCCAGAAGCACTTGAACCATCACCTATTCCTATTGAATAATATCCAGAAGCAGTGGCACCAGATCCTAGTGCTGTTGAATAATATGCAGAAGCGTTTGCCTCAGATCCTAGTGCTATTGAATTTTCTCCAGAAGCGGTTGCATCATATCCAGAAGCTGTTGATCTACCTCCAGAAGCGTTTGCAGAAGAGCCTAGTGCTGTTGCTTCATATCCAGAAGCGTTTGCAGAAGAGCCTAGTGCTGTTGAATAATTTGCAGAAGCACTTGAACCATAACCTATTGATGTTGCTTGATCTCCAAAAGCGTTTGCAGATGTGCCTAGTGCTGTAGACATAGTACCAGAAGCGTTTGCATCAGATCCTAGTGCTGTTGAATAATTTCCTGAAGCTGTTGCTTGAGATCCTAGTGCTGTTGAATAATTTCCTAAAGCTGTTGCTTCATATCCTAGTGCTGTTGCATCATATCCTGAAGCGTTTGCCTCAGATCCTAGTGCTGTTGAATAATTTCCTAAAGCTGTTGCATTAGATCCTAGTGCTGTTGCTTCATATCCTAAAGCTGTTGCATCAGATCCTAGTGCTGTTGATTTACTTCCAGAAGCGTTTGCATCAGATCCTAGTGCTGTTGAAGAATCTCCAGAAGCGTTTGCAGCAGATCCTAGTGCTGTTGAAAAGTTTGCTGAAGCTGATGAATTAGCACCAATAGATATTGAATAATTTCCTGAAGCTGTAGAATTAGCACCTAAACTAATAGCATCACTATCAAAACTAATACCTGTACCAGTATTTGTTGTTAAAGATGCCAATGATATAGTTGATAACATTCCTTCATTCGATGCTATAACTACTTGGTCTCCAGCCGCATTACTAGAATTTGATAATGAACTTATTTTAATTGAAGATGAAATTGAACCAATAGAAATCTCATTATCATTAGCTGCAATTGATCCATAACCGATAGCTGTTGAATAATTTGCTGAAGCTGTTGCTTCAGATCCTAGTGCTGTTGAATAATTTCCAGAGGCACTGGCACAGGAACCAATTGCAGTAGAGCCTTCACCACAAGCAGCAGAGTAAGATCCAATAGCAGTTGCAGGTGCGGAACAACTTTTAATAAAAGCTCCGACGTTATAATTTGATGATGAGGTACTTGAATATGCATATGCATGACTACCTATTGCCGTTGACCCGCAACCAATAGCGGCTGCATTATATCCAGAAGCTGTTGACGTATATCCAGAAGCGTTTGAATTAAATCCTAATGCTGTTGAATAATTCCCTGAAGCTGTTGCTTCAGATCCTAGTGCTGTTGAAAAATAACCAGAAGCATTTGCATCAGATCCTAGTGCTGTTGAAAAATAAGCAGAAGCATTTGCATCAGTTCCTAGTGCTGTTGCTTGATCTCCAGAAGCGTTTGCATCAGATCCTAGTGCTGTTGAATAAATTCCTGAAGCGTTTGCATCAGATCCCAGTGCTGTTGAAAAGTTTGCTGAAGCTGATGAATTAGCACCAATAGATATTGAATAATTTCCTGAAG
>MDTC01115863.1_pt1 | contig 11530 bp, 3 predicted proteins | sample 811181 | NCBI WGS metagenome assembly MDTC01 (sample SAMN05326644, study PRJNA326480) | marine metagenome | isolation source: seawater | place: Pacific Ocean: North | collected 2011 | reverse complement strand
TTGTTTACAAAAGACAATACAATGAACATAGGCTCTGTTTTAGGTTATTATGCAAAAATACAATTAAGAAACGGAAGTACAAAAGATTCAGAAATATTTTCTGTAGGCTCAGAGATATTTGAGAGCAGTAAATAACACGTAATAATAAAACTATAAAAACTTTAAAAATATGTTACCAATGATGGGTGCTGTCCAAGGTCTAGCTGGAATTGCCGGTGGGATTATTGGAAGCGGAAAAAGAAAAGCAGAACTACGCGAAGCTCAAAAAGAGTATAACAGAAACAAACAAAGGTTGATGGATCTAGACACATCAAACCCTTATCAAAACATGCAGAACACCATGGAAGATTTGACTGTTAATACTCAACAAGCAGACTTTTTAGCTGAACAACAACAGCAAGGTTTAGCAAACACAATGAATACATTATCATCTGCAGCGGGTGGTAGTGGTATTGCAGCTTTAGCGCAGTCTTTAGCGGGCCAGCAAAGCAGAAATTTAGCTCAAACATCTGCAAGTATAGGTCAGCAAGAAGCCGCTAACCAAGCAGCGGAAAGACAAATGGCGGGTCAATTACAAGCAATGGAAAGAGAAGGTGAACTAATATCAAGATCACAAGAAAAAGAAAAAACAGAAACTTTATTTGGTATGTCACAGCAAAGATTAGGTGCGGCAAAAGCAGCGCAGCAAGCAGCCACGTCTTCTATTATTGGTGGCGTAACTGGATTAGCTGGATCTGTATTGCCACAACTTCCAAGTATGGGTGGAAGCGCTATGGGTGCTGATGGACAACCGACAAGTTTTATACAAAACATGATGGGCAAAGGTGCTTCAGGTATGTAAATAAAATAATATGGCAAATAAAACATTAATATTAGGCGAACAGTACGCTATTACTGGCGGTAATCAGCAGGGCGGTTTTTTAGATATTGCAGGCGCTATGCAGCCGGCTATAAATAGAATTGACAAAATAGCCGCAGCTCAACAGAGAGGAAGAGCTAGAGCAAGGTTATTAGAGCAAAGAAAAATAGATGCTACAAATCAAAAAGTCGGTAAATTGCTTGCCAACATGCAGAGCAACATCGACCTAGAGGGTATTTCCCCAGAGCAGCAAAAAAATATTACGTCTTTTTTGTCAATGAAAAAACAAGAATATATAGATGCTGCAAATATGATTGCCAACTATGATGTAACAGACCCTCAATATATGGAATATGCAGATATAATGCAAAATGTAAATAATCAATTTGTAGCACTTGCTAACAATTTAAAAGCATATAAACAAGATCAAGCTGCTTTTATTACTGATGGTTACGAAAATAGATTGTCTAATTCTAATCCAAATAATGTAGATCAAGCAGCTTACATGTATGACAGGTCTACTCCTTTTGATATAAGCTCTGGTAATTTAATTTTTAATTATAACGGCGAAAAAATTAATTATAGTGAATACCAAAAGCCAACGCTAAAAGCTTTTAAAACAGCTGACTCTATTATGCAAATGGCTAATAAAATTCATAAAACAAAACAAAAGCTAAGTGATTATCAAAAAGCATCTATTAGACTTCAATTAGTTGATGCATTTAGTCAAAATCCTAATGCGCTTAGGTCTATTGTTGTTGACAAGTTATTAACAGAAGATATTCTTGATATAGATTATAATTTGTATAACGACCCTAGCAAAACAGCAGAATTGCAAGAAGAGGTTATTAATCAAATTATTGGTAGTTTAGAAGATGTAGCAAATAAAAGCTTTGAAGCAAGTCAGAGAACAAATCCTCCTAAGAAAAAAATAAATAAAGTGGATTTTAATGCGAGTATATTAACAAATGCTTTTAAAGGTGAGCCGAATATAATTGTTAAATTGTATGACGCTATGAGCGGTGGTCTAAAAATGGAGAAATCACTTGATTACAAAACTGACCCTGACACCGGCGCTTTTAGTCTTTTTGATACAACAGCTGGTGAGAACGAAAAAAATGAATATGTAATAATAGATGCAGAAGGTAATTTAGGTCCAGACGCAGCAAGATTTGGTATTACTGATCCGGCTCAAATTGGAGCAGTAGTAGTACAGTAATAATAAGTAAACACTTCTCGAAAGAGAAAAGTTAAATTATAAATATATGGGAAAATTAGTTTGGGACAAAGAGCTACGAAAGTGGGTTTTGCCAAAAAAGAAAAACGGAACCTCGGGGTCGGATGCGACTGTGGTTCCAGAACAAGACGATACGGCATCCAACTCGGAAAAGCCTTCATCGGAATTCAATTTTAGAGATTATAAAGGCGATATAATTGAGTATAAACCTAATTTTAAAGACTTAAGAAACGAAGTAGTTGTAGATAATACATATGTAAGAACACCTCGTTTGCCAATGCTTCCTAAAGAAACTTCTTTGGAAGATATAATACCTAATTATGAAGAGAGAAAATCTCGTAGGATTGAAATTGAATCTAATCCGGTAGCTGAACTTGAAGCAAGAGCTAGTGGCGAAATACCTCCCAATAATTCTAATCTTAGTGTTTATGAAACCGGTAATAAATCCGGCTATGCAACAGATTTTGATTTTACAACGGGATCTACGCAAAAAATTGGCACAGAAAAATCACCTAAAGGTAACAGGACATATATCGTATGGGGACCGCCATCCGAGGAGGATATACTAAACTATAAAATTTTTAATCAGGGTAAAGGTGAGTTTAAAATTAATACTCGTGGAAGAAAATATAAAAATCCAAAATACGTGGCTGACGCTGATCTTGTTGACCCAACCACTCTTGCTAATGTTTTAATATCACGAAATGACTTAGATATTCCATACGATAATCAATATTACGCTGGTGGTGACACAAATTTTGTGGATAAATTTTATCCAAACATAGGCGCTGACCAACCTAATGAATTTAATAAATTAGATTTTGAAGGATATTTGCAAAAAACAGGCTTTATTAAATATTTTACTGAAAATTTAAAAGAGGGTAATTATGGAGATTTTGACTCTCCAATTTATAGTGAAACTCAGGAAAAAGCCACGATGGAAATTGATTTAGTAAATAAGCTTAACGAATACGAAGCTTATATGACTAAAAGAGAAAATGAAAAAAGAGCATTAAATGCACTTTTAGAAAATCCAGAAAAATTTAAAGGAGTAAGAACCATACAGCAGATTGAAGATATTGCGTTTAATTATGGCAAACTTGCTTTGCAAGGCGAAGACTACGTATATGATGAAATGGGACGACAAGTTGAACCTCTTTTAGCATTGCAAGTAGAACAAGAAGGTGGGCTTTATAATTTTAAACCCTATATAAACAATGTTTATGAAGATTATACCCTATACCGAAATGAAGAATTAACTAAATTAACTGATAAATATCAAAACGATTTAAAGCAAAGAGGAAACGTCAGAAAAGCTGCTGACGCTATATTTAATCCACTTCTTGAAGTTCCTGTAGGTGCTTTTGAGGGTGGTAGAGATATTATTTTAATGGTTGGTGGTTGGCTGCCTGACGCGATGCCAGGTGGAGGTGATTGGGTAAGAGCACATACATTAAGAATGAATCAAAGGCAACAGTATGGTGCAAAAAGTTTAGATTATTTCTTAGCCACAGGTAAACCTGTTGAAATAGATGGCATAAAATATCTTGTTGCGCCAGATGGATCTGTATACGACACAACTAATGGTGTAAATATATCTCAACTATTTGACGCTCCAAACTGGGAGGGGCCTAGCGCGGAACAAATATTTATGGCTCTTGATGAGGACAGCGAAACAGAATCAGATTTTGCGTCAAGAGGTGGTGCAAAAATGTTCGGTAATGTTACTGGAAATATTATAACACAAATTGCAGGAACAAAGGGTATGGGCGCAGTAAGAGCAGGAACATCTCTTAGAGCTTTATCTGCTTCAGGAAAATTAGGTAGATTCAAAAGTGTTGGGGCTTATAATAAATATAAAAAAGTACAAGCTACTAAAAAAATGAAGCTAACTGGCCCTAAATATGAAAACTTTGGTGCTAATTTAACTCCTTATCAAAGTGGGCTTGTTGATGCAGCATCTTTTCAAAGTCTTTATGGTGCCGCTATTGGTCGTAAAAATACAATACAAGCCGCGCAAAGATCAAACATAGATGTTGAAACTACTGAAAAACTCGCGGACATGGCAGGTTTTCAAATGTCGCTACTTTACGCCTCTACATCGTTTTTAAACCCGCGTATTAATCAAGTAAAGTTTTTAGACAATGTAGGCAAGTCAACCAATAAGATTATAGATAGGATGGTTTTAGCAGCAAAAAACAATCCTAAAAACCCTTATAGCAAAGCTTCTCAGAGCTTTACAAACAGTGTAAAAGAAATAACAAATAAATCTTTAAATAAAAAAACTGCAGAAGGTTTTCTTGTTGAAGGTACTAAAGAAACAGCTCAGGAAAATGTTCAGCAAGCTGGTGAAAGATTATTAGTTAACAAAAATTTAAATGAGGCTTTAGGTAGAGATTTTATTACAGCAGAATATTCCGCCAGAGATGTTGTTGAAACTTCTATAATGTCATTTGCAGCGGGAGGATTATTAGGTGGTGTAACTAATTACGGGCAAAATTATACACCTACTAAATTAGGTGATCTATACAAACTTTCACAAAACATGAAAGGCGCTCGTAAAAGATTTGATTTTTTAGTTAATGAAAAACTTGTAACAAGAAGAAAAGCAAATCAATTATTAAGTGATGCTGAAAATGTTGCATATGCATTTAATAATAAAAAAGTTCCGGAATATATAGCTGAATTAAATGCCGACACTTATGTGAAAATGGCTAGAAACTCTAAAGCTATAGAAGATTTAAAAGAGCAAAAAAAGAACTTAGCGCCGGGTCTTGAAGGTGATATTGATATACAAATAAAAGCATTAACAGATAAAAATACACAGCTTCAAAAAGGAGAAAATCTTAAACTTATAAAAGACGATTCTAAGATGCTCCAGAAGCTAGGCGGTAAAGATAAAGTAAAAATATTTAAAACTGCTAAAGAAGCGGAAGATGCAGGTTATAAAGGTAAAAACCTAGAGAGTAATGGGTTTATGGATATTGATGGCGTAATGGTTATTGTTCAAGATGTTGCCGCTGAAAATACAGCTATAACTGTTGGTTCTCATGAATTGTTGCATAAAATATTAAAAGCTGAATTTACAATAGATGGTAAGCCTACAGAATTACAAAATAGAATTTTAACGGAATTTAAAAATATACTTAAACAAAAAGGCTTATATACTTTAATAGAAAATCAGCTAAAAGAAAATTATAAAAACTTTAATGACGTCCACATGGACGAATGGTTTACCACGTTTAGCGATGTAGTTGCCGCGACAAGAAAAACTACTGGGCTTGATCCTGTAAAAACAAAGCTTATAGGCGGTGGAACCACAGAACAAATGGGACGTTGGTTTGCTAATTTAACAGGAACTAGAATTGGTAAAAAATTACAATTTGAGAGCGGTAAAGATTTATATGAGTTTATATTAAATTATGAAAAGAACTTTAGAGCAGGTAAGCTTTCTGATTTAGCTAAACAAAAAATACAAGCTGGTGAAAATATAAAATCATCTGTAAGTAAAAGGTCTTTATCAAATGCTCGATCAAAAGCTGCACAAGACGCTGTTAAAAATAAATTAAAGAACGTACCTCAACCAGAAGCTGAAAATAGCAATGTGGTAAAAGAAAACCTGCCAGGTATGATAAGCGTACAAATAAGCAATTTAGCTGCTACATTAGATGCTGAACCTGCATATGATATGACTATTGACGCTTATTTAAGAATGACAACCCCAAATAAATCTGGTAAAGTTGTAGATTTAAGCTGGGACGGCAGAGGAACATTATATGGCTTTTTAAACGGAAGAATACGTAAACGTTTACTCGACATATTAAGAGAAGATAGAAAAAGACCAGACCCTATATACATAAATGCTATACAAACCGACGCTATTGCTAGGTTAGAAAAAGAAACGACCACCGATACTGATACTGATACAAAAACCGCACCAGAGGTTAAACAGTATAAAAAATTAAAAGATTCTGGTATTGTAACTACAGAAGTTAAAAATCAAATAGAAAAAGATTTAGTTACTATTGCAAGACTTTTAAAAACAGGTGTTCAAGAAGGTATTGGTAAAAATAAAAAGATTACGCCTTTCATGCGTGAGCTTATGAAGTCTATAGATCAATCTAATATACCTAATAGAGTTGATTTTGGAACTGGAGACGCTTTAGTTAAAAGATTGCTAAAACATAAAAAAGCAATAATTGAAAACTCTACGCGAACATTTTTAATGGGTCAAGACAGAAGTGGTAAAGTTGCTGGAGGTATACCTGTTGCTATTGATAAAACTATAGTAAATGCGGATGGGACAACTGAAACAGTCTCTTATCCAAATTGGGCAGGCAAAAAAGTTGCGAGAGAATCTACAAGTGCAAACTCTGCCGGTAGAACAGCGGGACACGACCTTACATTTAAAAAGAAAGCAGAGCAGGTATCTGATACAGATTATTTAAAATCATTCTTTAAAACAGTAACTAAAAATGCTGATGGTACATTTACTGTTAAAGGATTAATACCCGGTAGAAAACCAGCAATTGAAAAGCATGTTAGCCAAATGCTAGGTGTTGAATTATTTATAGATGGTATTGAAAATGGAAGTATTATAGCTGACAACTTTAGCCAAAGTAAAGCTATGATAGACGCTGAAATTGAGGTGTCCAAAATAATACCTCAATTAGTTGCGGACGGTGAGTTAGGTGGAACTAAACGTTCTGTAGGTATGATGGAATTTTTAGTTGCCAGCTATTTAACTGGTAGAAATTCTGTAACATATAAGCAAGCTTTAACAGGTTTATCTGAAAATGAACTAAAAGTTTGGCAAGAAAATATTTTACCTATTTTTGAAAATGCAAATTATAGGAATGAAGTAAAAAAGCTAATGTCAACCGATGAGTTTGCAAAAGCACTAGCGCCTCAAATGAATGATTTTATTAATGCAAAAGGCAGCGGTGAAGTTATGCAATCACAAATGGAGGCTTTTATAGATCCGTTTTTAAGTGTATTACCAGAAGACGTAAGAAAAGCAATGCCTGACGGAATGTTTGCTTTATTCCAAGGCTATTTAAATCCTTCTGCTAAGAAAAAAGGGACAGCTGCTGGTAGAAGATTAAAAATTAAAAAGAATTCTGATGGTAAAATTTCTAATCTTTGGTGGTTAAGCAGCTTTGCGCCAATGCAAGCTGGTAGCGGCAAAATGTTACAGATACAAAATGTTTTAAATCAAAACATTTCTAAAGCCGCAAAAATAGAATTGCTTAAAAAGAAAGGGCTTTGGGAAGGACTTAAAGATATAAAAGAAGCAAACAACGCTGCTTATATATATTTAATACAACAAGGTATTTCAGTTGTAGCCAATGATCCGTCAACACTACCGGGTTTTTTACAATGGATAGGTAGTAGCTCAAATATAGGTAAAGCGCTAAGAAGTTTAACTGGCCTTAGTGATATACAAATATTAGATGGATCACAAGCGCCTTATACTAATGCGGCAAAAACAAAATTTGGCACTACGCCATCAAGTGTTACTGCGAAACCAGTATTAGGTGAAAATGTATTTGTTAATAGAGAGCACTCTTTATTTAGTGACGCTGAAAAAATAGCTAAAGAAAAGAATGGAGGCACTATTCCTGCTAATGAATTTGATTCGAAGGTTGGTAAAGAGCTTGCGTATAAAGGCGAGCATAGTGATCCTTCTTCTTATATATCTTTGCAAACAGTAGAAACTTTATTACCTATTGTTAAATTAGCAATAGAGTCACCCACTGAAATAGAATTAATAAACACTATAATAGATTTAGAGTTAAGTCCAATAATAGAAACCTTTAATCAACAATTAAACGCAACGTTTGTTTCCGATTTACAAGATGGTGCATTGGGTAGAACATCTAAAGCCGGCGCAATAAGATTATTGGTTGAACCAAAATATTTAAATACATTTGTTAAAACACCTTCAGCCGACACAGATGTTATGCAAAGAGCGGGTCAAGCTTTAAGAAAATTAGGCATAGATAGACAGGGTGTTATAAACAATAGAGTTGCAATAAGAGCGGAGTTAGAAGGTACTAAAAGATCTGTTGGTAAAGGAATTAGTGTGTATGACTTTGACGATACATTAGCATTTAGTAAAAGCAAAATAGGTGTTACATCGACATATCAAGGACAAAAAGAAACTATATTTATAACTCCAGCCGAATTTGCTGTAGATGGAGAAATACTTGCACAACAAGGAGCTGAGTTTGATTTTTCTCAATTTAACAAAGTTGTTAAAGGAACACCTGGCCCATTAATACCAAGACTTAAAAAAGCTATTGGTAAATTTGGAAATGAAAACATATACGTATTAACAGCAAGACCTCAAGCGTCAGCTAAAGCGATACATGGATTTTTAAAAGGGTTAGGCCTTGAAATACCTTTAAGAAATATAGTTGGATTAGAAAATGGCTCACCTGCCGCAAAAGCTGGTTGGATGATAAATAAAGTTGCGCAAGGATTTAATGATTTTTATTTTGTTGATGATGCAATTAAAAACGTAAAAGCAGTTAAAGCTGTGCTAGATCAGTTTGATGTAAATAGCAAAGTTCAGCAAGCTGTTAAAAGAAGTGCAGGAGATTTAAGCGGACAGCTTAATGAAATGATATTTAGAAACAAAGGCGTGAAGCCAGAAGCTGTGTTTTCTAAGGTTGTAGCTAGAAGACAGGGCTCTAAAAAAGGTAGATTTAAATTCTTTGTTCCACATGGAGCTGAAGATTTTAGAGGCTTAACTTCTTATACATTAGCCGGCAAAGGTAAACAAGGCGAAGCTGATCAAAAGTTTTTTGAAGCAAATTTAGTTGATCCATATGTTAGAGGTGTTGCTGCTATGGAAATGGCAAGGCAAGCCTTAAAAACTGATTATAAAAAATTACTTAAAGATAATAAGTCTGTTAAAAGAAAGCTTAATAAAAAAATAGGGGGAACAGAATATACACATGACCAAGCTATCAGAGTGTATTTATATACTAAGGGTGGTTTTGATATTCCCGGAATATCTAAAAGAGATGCAAAACTTCTTAATAAATTAGTAGCTAGCGACCCTGAGTTAAAAACATTTGCGGACGCTTTATCTATAATCGGCAAAACAGAATCCTGGATTGCGCCTGAACAGTTTTGGGATGTAGGTAGTATTTTAAAAGATTTAAATAATATTAGCGAAAAAGTAAGTAGAAAACAATATTTAGCAGAGTTTATTGAAAATAAAAACGAAATATTTAGCGAAAACAATTTAAATAAGCTTGAAGCTATATATGGAACCAGGTATACAGATGCTTTAAAAAACATATTAGGCAGAATGGAATCTGGTATTAACAGACCTGCTCAACCAGGAAGATATGAGCAAAAGTGGTTAAATTGGGTTAACAACTCAGTTGGTACTATAATGTTCTTTAATAGAAGATCAGCTTTATTACAAATGCTTTCGTTCGCTAACTTCGTTAATTGGTCAGATAATAATCCTATGAACGCTGCGTTGGCTTTTGCAAATCAACCAGCATATTGGAGAGCTTGGACAAAAATATTTAATTCTGCTAAACTAAAACAAAGAAGAGGTGGTTTAAAGTCTGATATACAAGAACAAGAAATTGCTAATCAAGCTAGAAATAGTAAAAACAAAGCAGATGCTGTTATTGCGTATTTATTAAAAATAGGTTTTACACCTACGCAAATAGCGGATAGTATGGCTATTGCAACTGGTGGTGCTACATTTTTAATTAATAGAACTAAAACTTATAAAAAACAAGGGTTATCAAACGCTGAAGCTGAAGCAAAGGCTTTTGAAGATTTTAGTAAAATATCTGATGAAACACAGCAGTCAGGTGATCCTATGTTAATTTCTGCACAACAAGCGAGTCATTTAGGACGTCTTATATTAGCTTTTCAGAACACGCCTATGCAATACACTCGATTAATGAAAAAAGCTGGCCAGGATCTTATAAACGGACGTGGGGACGCTAAAACGAATATAAGCAAGATAATGTATTATGGTTTTGTGCAAAACTTAATATTTTCAGCATTACAAAACGCTTTATTTGCACTATTACCAGAGTTTGATCCTGAAGAGGACGAAGAAAAATATGAAAAGCTCATTGAAACTAAACAGGCTAGAATCATTAATAGCATGGTAGATACCATTATGAGAGGATCAGGTTTAACCGGAGCTGTTGCTTCTACAATTAAAAATGTATTAAATCAATACTATAGACAAGAGAAAAAAGGATTTATGGCTGATCATGCGTACACGTTAATAGAAGTGGCAAATATATCTCCACCAATTGGGTCAAAACTTAGAAAAGTATACAGTGGAATACAAACTGCTAAATTTGATAAAGATGTAATAGAGGAAAGAGGCTGGAGTGTTATGGCCGACGGCAAGTTTAATCCTAGCCCTAAATATCAAATATTAGGTAACTATGTATCTGCAGGTCTCAACCTTCCGTTAGATAGAGCCATATTAGAAGTGCAAGGAATTACTGAAGCATTAGATTCCAGAAATACAGCTTACCAAAGAATAGCACTAGGATTAGGCTGGAGAACTTGGGGGGTTAATGCTAAAAATGAAGAGCACGAATTAATAAAAACCGAAGCAAAAGCAAGAAGAAAAGCAGAGGGTATTGAGAAGGGTAAACAAACTAGAAAAGAAAATTCTAATAAACTTAAAGCTTTAGAAAAAGATATACCTCTTTCAAAATATAGTGATTATTTAAAATGGAAAAAAGGTAAAACCATTAAAGAAAAAATTAAATACTTAGAAAGTTTATAATTATGAAACACACACCAATAACATCAAAAGCGAAAACTAAATTTACGTTTTCAGACAATATGGATATATCTATGAACGCGGATGGCAGCGGCGGAGCATTTAAATCACCTAATAAACAAACCAGCAGATCAACATCTGTAAAAGACGGTATTGAGTATAAGAAGCTAGACACATCAAAGTTGCCAGACTTTAAAGGAGGAACTGCTGCTTTTACAAGAGGTAGTTTACAATTTGCAAAACTTGCGGGCAAAGGCGGGTCAAATATGAAAAGCTTTATAAAGCAAGCAAAAAATTTCTTTAAAGCAAATAGCAATAGAAAAATAATGTCTAATAGGGAAAAAGTAACTGGGTTATCTGATGATTTTTTTAAGGGTGTAGAAAAAACTTTTAAAAATAAAGGATACAAAGAAGTATCACCAGGATATTATACTAAGCCAACCCCAAATAAAAATTTAGAAGAAGTTGCAGAGCAATTAGAGGGAGCTGTAAAAGCACATGGTAAACAAGCTAAAGCTGTAAGAAAGCATATTGCAGAAATGGAAGATATGAAATCACCCGCGAAATCTTCTCCTGCTAAAAGGAAAGACGCTTGTTATTACAAAGTAAAATCAAGATATAAAAAATGGCCGTCAGCTTATGCAAGTGG
>MDTC01025800.1_pt1 | contig 11531 bp, 17 predicted proteins | sample 811181 | NCBI WGS metagenome assembly MDTC01 (sample SAMN05326644, study PRJNA326480) | marine metagenome | isolation source: seawater | place: Pacific Ocean: North | collected 2011 | reverse complement strand
CCCTTTTTTACCATTGAGTTTGGTGGAACTGCTCAGGTTGTTGACGCCAACAATGTCTTTCCTGACAACCAGACAGGTCGCAAGCAGTTGTTGAGCCGCCGAGCCCATTTGCTGAGAGATCTCGCCCAGAGGAAGCGAGAGGCTGCGCAGCGCATGCTGGATAGGGCGGACGAGTTGGACAGAGAAGCAATCCTCAATGAGAAATCGAGCCGAGCATGAGCGACCAGATCAACTTCCGTATGCCTCGCGTCTTTGTTGGAGGCCCTTGGACCAAACCTGATCCTTTGGCGAATGTCAATGCAACGCTCAAGTTGCGATCCGATATTCAAGCCGCAGGCACGGTCCATACGGTTTGCTCGATGTGCGATACCTTCCTTTGGGGGACGGTCTACCCGAGCAACTACGAAGAGCAAACGATGTTCTGCTTGCATGAACTGGCAAGCTGCGACATCGCCGTTTTCCGTCGAGGCGAATCTTCGGGTAGGGATCGAGAGATTCAGATCTGCAACGACCTCGGTATTCCAGTTTTCTGGGAGGGCGAACTGCGGGGCTTTTGGGATCTGGTCAAGGAGTACCAGAACGGCGAGAAGACGCCCAAGTGGGCAATGCAACTGCAAAGGGTCTAAACGATGGGAGCCACAGCCGTAGCCAGTTCGAACGATGTCAAGAGCGTCATGGTCGGAAAGAACATGGCTCCTGTTGGCGTGGCTCCGTCCATTGTCCTCGAAGACCCCAAGTACGCCCGCAACGTTTCGCAGATCGTCCGTCTGGCGTCTGGATATGACATCAATCAGGTCTTTTTCACGGGCAATCGAGTCAGCTTGACAGACCCGACAAAGAACCTTGATGGGCGAAGCGGTTCTCGCACGAAGAAGGGAGCGGGCAAGGCTCGTTTGCCTCGCGAGGAGCGGATGAAGGGTTATCAGAAGGTTGACATCTGTCATCATGACAGGCCCTTTGATTGTTTCTCATCAGGTATTCCTGTCATTGGCATCGAGCTTCGAGAAGGCGCTCTGCCTCTGCATCAGTTTGAGCATCCCGAAGAAGCCATCTATGTCTTTGGACCCGAAGACGGCAGCATCAATCGACTGTCTCGACAGGTTCATCAGTTTGTCGTTATCCCGGTTGCGCATTGTTTGAATCTTGCCACAGCGGTTTCGACAATTCTTTGGGATCGCAAGCGTCAGCTTATCGAGCGAGGTTTGCTACCTGATCTTACGATGGATGAACTGCTTGTTGGAGACCGAGCAAGTCTTCGCATGCAGGACTTTGAGTCTGATGACATGCTGTTTGATGGAGGGGGCAAGCGTTGATTCTACATCTGGTACGACATGGAGAGTCGCAAGCCAATACGGGAGAAATCCCTCATGGCAGTATCGGCGACCACAAGGTTCCCCTGACCGAGAAGGGCAAACAGCAGGCTCGTTTCCGAGGCGCTGCGCTTCGAGATGCTGGTTTTGGTCTTGACGAAGATTACCTGATCTATTGTTCTCCGTATCGTCGGGCGAGAGAAACTCTTGCCTGCATACTTGAAGGTAACGGGATTGCCGATGCTTCGAAGGTCACGGTCTACGAAGATCCTCGACTACGAGAAGTTGACCATGGCTATAGCGATGTAGCAGCGCAAGATGCGATGCGCGCTGAACATGGTTGGTTCTATTATCGATTCAAGGAAGGCGAATCGCCTGCTGATTGTTTCGATCGTTGCTGCACGTTCCTTGAGAGTCTAAAACGTCAGGTCTATCGTAAGTTTCCTCCTGTTCCGGCAAGTTTGCGTTTGAGTCTTAGCGGCCCCGATCGTCCTCGGCGAGTCCTGATTGTCTCTCATGGGCTTACGCTTCGGTGCTTTGTTACTCGCTACATGCACTTGACTGTTGAACAGTTCGAGACTTTGGCAAACCCGCATAACTGCGATCTGATTACTATTACTCCTCATGAAGGAATGAAAGACCCGCAGTTTATAAGCGGTCGATGGGGTATTGAAGGTCTTCGATTTAGGGGCTCTTCGAACAGGAGCGAAGCATGAAGCTCTTTGTCCCTCCTCTTAAGACCGAACTCAAGCTAACGTCTGCATGGACGTTTGACCTGCATCACGAACATCGCAACAAGAAGATGTTCGAATTCATGAACCTCGATTACACTAACCCTTGGCAATGGAGAAGGGGGCATGACGATCGTTGGGGTCGTTTGCCTGATCCTGTTTCTATCAAGTTGCCGAAGGGTACTGTTCTGGTTGTTGATCGAATCTACATTCGTCAGCAAGCGGAGGACTTCGACAGCATCACGTTCCGAATCAAGAGTTTTCCGGGCAAATCTCCGAGCGGCAAGAAGACTGCTCGTTTCTGGGCAAAGCTCGATGACTGTAATGGTATAAACGTTCAAGTTCTTACCGGCGAAGAATCGCCCAAGGAGAAGGTATAAGCCCATGAAAATTCAAGCCGCTAATGCCAAGACTCTTCTTGACCTGCAAACAGAGAAGAGTGTTGTAGAGGGCTATGTCAAGAAGCTGCAAGAGCTTCTTGATTCTGATGGAGAGTTCTCTATCTGCGTCAGACACGACAGATACTACGGCAGCGAGCGCGATTGCAGTTTTGACCACTACAACTACGGCATGACATTCCCGAGAGAATCTCGCTTCATTCAGCCTATGATCGAACACTGGAAGGCAAAGCTTCGGGAGGTCGAACAGAAGATTGATCGATTGGCGGTGGTTTGATGGCGGTCTTGACTGAACAACGGCTCAAGGAGCTTCGTCTGGTTTCTAATCGAGTTGTACGAGCGAAGGACTTTGCTCGTACAGCCCATCAGGGGCAGACAAGAGATGACGGCGCGGAATACTTCTCTCATCCGTCGAGAGTTGTTGATCGAGTTCGAGGTTACTCGGGCGACGAGAACACCATCTGCGCCGCATGGTTGCATGATACGATCGAGGATTGCGAGGGCGTTACTTCGGAGATGCTGCAGGATCTCTTCGGTTCTCAGGTTACGAGCATCGTTGAAGAACTGACGCTCCCTGAGATTCCTTCTAAGATCAGTCCTCCTCATCGGTGGCAATACAAGACGGATCTGCTCGTCAAAAAGGCAGGCACGATGTCTAATGAGGCGAAGCTGGTCAAGATTTGCGACCGCATTGACAACTTGAATTCTGCGATGACGGATTGGAAGCCCCGTCGTCTTGTCCGTTACGCTATTCAGGGCTGCAAGATGCTGGAAGCTATGCGCCCTCTCGATCCGATGCATCAGCAAGCTGCAAACGACCTGCTCTTTCTGATCGCTCAGATCTTGATCGAAAACCAACAGTCCTCGTAGCTCAGTATGGCCAGAGCCGCCGACTCTAAATCGGTGTGAGCGCGGGTTCGAGTCCCGCCGAGGACGTTCATGGAGGAACAACATGCTGTCTGTTTTGGCTGAACTTGAAGATGAGACTTTGCCTCGTTTGTTGATGGACCCGAACTGGTCAAGTCTCGATATCAATCATGAAAACCCTCGGGTAGAGAGGGTTTGGCGACAGTGGGGCGATTATCGCATTTGTCTGCATCGTATTCATCAATGCGCTGAAGACGAGGCTCATTTCCATCCTCATCCTTGGCCGTCCGCTATGCGGATTATCTCCGGTCATTACGAGATGGGTATCGGTTATTCCGAAACCGATCAGCCTCCTCCATGCGCTGCTGTCGTTCGAGGTTCGGACGGCATGACATACGAGATGACTGACCCGAATGGATGGCATTATGTCCGTCCTTTGAGCCGAGAGGTTATCTCGCTGATGATTACCGGCAAAAGATGGGGTCGAACGGATCTGCTCAAGCCGCAGGGTCTCAAGCCTCTGTCGGAAGATCGATTGCATGAGATCATCGATATCTTTGCTCGGATCTATGTCAGCGAGGATATGATGGAGTGACGGGAGCCTTATGGATGACCTGCCAGATCTTGTTGCTAATCGCTATTCGGAAGGAGAGATCCAGGCTTTCCTGTGGTTCTTGTTTGGCTGTCTCATCCTCGTTATCGTTGCGTATGTCATAGCCGCTTTCATTAGAGCGTCTACCGAGAGTCCTTTTCAGTTTCTCGTTCGACCGATCAAGAAGACCAGACTAAGAAGAGTCAGCGAAGACGAACTCAAGAGACCGTTTACAGCAGGAACAAGGAAGAGCATTCGTTCGGTTGTCTGGGGATTCATTAAGCAGGTTTGGCCTCGGCGTCAAAAGAAATCGCGCCGACCGAAGAAGATCAGCAAGACAGAGTATCCTCGTTGCATAAACCAATCGTTTCCAGAAGAGAAAAGGGCAGATGATGACAGGTCATGAAGAAGGCACAAGGGTTGTGGCTGTTAGAAACGGCAACAAGGATGCGGTCTATATTTTCGGGTACGGTACTTATGTTGGCAATCGCCGACTCCCTCCTGAAATGCCTTCTATCTTCGGGACCAATGAAGAGTCCATGCGCAAGATCATGACGCAGGAATATCTCGGCAAGCCAAAGCAAAGCATCTCTGAGATACTTGATCGTTCCAGGATGACCGAACCTGCTCATATCGCTGAATATGATGCGGCGATCGAGAGAGAAGAAACAGAAAAGGCCGCAGGCACGTTTGTCTACAGCGAGAAAGATATCGAGACCATGATTGATAGGTCTCGTCGAAACCCCTGCATCGAACTGGACAGCGGAGAGATTGTTTGGGGCTGCGAATGCTGGTGGGGTCCAGAAGAGGATTTCAAGAAGTCCATCGGCGACAAGCCTGTTGAAGTGGTCAGTTTGCAGGATTTCCGCCGTGAAGTTAGAGAAGCTGCCGCAACCAGGCAACTCGAACCAGAGCAGGATGACGATCAGCAACCGAAAACCGAATCCTGAAATCTGTCTTGCCACTGACGCTCCGAGCGCTACAGTAAGAGCATGTAGGCTATAAGCCTTTTGTGTTCCGAGACATAGATGAAGGAGAGATACGATGAAGTTTGCTGGAACCTCTGTGATTCTGATCGCCATGGCCGCTGCCTCCGCGCAGGCCCAGACCTTCAGTTTCGATGATCCCGTCACGCTCGCCCCGTCGCAGACGCCCGACGCATGGTACACCGATCGATACGCCCCGCAGGTGTTCGACTCGCAGGTCATGTTCGGCGGCGACAACCGACTGCAACTCGGTCTGCGTTCTGCTGGTCAGGATGGCAATCGAGGCAGTCAGGACGGTTCGTTCTACAACTACCAGGGCCGCAAGTTCGACATGCCCACGGGAACCGAGATTGGTTCTTCCGTCAGCATCGACATGTTCGCTGATTCGACCTGGGCGTCGGGCGCTCGCGCGGGCATGTGGACGACCATGAGCAACGGGAACCTGACCTACCCCATCATCGAGTTCGCTGTTGATGGCGACAACGGCGACGGCGGTAGCTTCACTGGCTTCCGCTGGTGGCAGTCGGGCATCGGCTGGACCGAGGCTGTCGGCATGACCGCCGACGACCAGTGGTACACCATGACGATTTCCCTGACCGCAAGCGATGTTCTGTTCGACATTACGAGCGTTCTGTCGGGCAGCAGCATCTTCAGCGCTTCGGTTGACAATCTCGGCGCTCATGCGATCGATAATGTCATCCTGCAGGGCCACAACCAGGGCATCGCTGGCGAGTACGACATCTACTACGACAACTTCGCCATCAACTCGGTCCCGACTCCTGGCGCTCTGGCGCTGCTGAGCATGGGCGGCATCGCTGCCATTCGCCGCCGTCGTTGATTGCGGGCGGAGCAAGGTCTTCAATCTTGCTGCTGCCCGACAGGGCAGCGGCAGGTTTCAAAAGCGTGGAATCTTAAATCGGCAGAGATAATTCTGCCGATGGAGATTGACAAAGGGGCCATTGGGCGTACAATGGCTCGTAGGAAGTTGAATCTATTTGCTCAAAAGGAGGCAACCCATGGGATTCACATAGGACCAGGACAAGAATCAGACCCCTTACGTCTACGTTCTTTGTAGACGAGACCTGCCGTCGTCCCAGCAGGTCGTGCAGAGCGGACACGCTCTCATTGAAGCGTCGAGAGCTTTTGATAAGCCTCCGTAGGACGAACATCCCCATCTTGTAGTCTGCGGCGTTCGAGACGAGGCGCGATTGATGCGCGCTGCTGATGCGCTCGACAAGGCTGGTATTTCTTACCGTCTTTTCCGCGAACCAGATCGCAACAACGAAGTTACGGCCCTCGCCACGGAAACTCTTCGCGGCGAACGGCGATCCTTTTTCAAGCGGTTTCAACTGTTGAATCCGAGCGCTGAAGGTACGCGCTCTGAACCTGTCACCTCATAACAAGGAGAATGCAATGATGACTCAGGAAACCACCGTTAACTCGAATGGTCAGACCGTCTACAAGAGCCGCTGGGGATATCACCCATGCGACTACGAAACGTTCCTCAAGCTCAAGGAACTCAACAAGCTCTTCGAGAAGTCCAAGCAAGACGCTAAGAACTGGTATCGATGGGCTCGCAAGCAGGAGCATAATCGTCGAGGCTCTGAGCCTCAGATCGATCCTCGCTTCTGCGAACTGCCCAAGAAGCCGCCAAGCGTCGTCTGGATGGATGCTCCGCCCAACGGACCCTTCCAGCTTCGAGACGGTTCGGGCTACGCTTACTTCCCTGACAACCACCTCAAGAGCGCTGTTGTCAGGCACCATGATATTGCCGAGGCGTATCGTCGCGCTCGGACTCCGGTCTCATCACCCGATGCGGTTCCGTCTCTCGGCGTGCCTGTTGGAAAGATTGATGCCATGCTGAACGATTCAGAGTGAAGCAGCAGGGCAGCCGCGAGAGCGGTTGCTCTGTTTTCTACAATGTGAAGTCTGAGTCGCTTATGCTATTGGCATTCGTTTCCTTTGATAGGAGAGAAGGAATGGCTGCAACGCAACGACGGGTGTGGAGAGAGAATCTCATGATCCACACTTCATCCAAGGGCGCTATCCTCTGGTCTGAGAAGCCAGGCTTCACGGTACGAGTCAAACTCCTTGATTACAACGGCGAACCCGAACTTGTTCAAGGCGGAACTTTCAAGCTCGAAGACGAGAAAGAACGAATCTATGAGCTTCATCCTGACAAGGATGGAATCGTCTTTTTGCTGATGGATCACAACGAGAGGGTTCGTTTCGAGCCAGTTCTCGGCAATCAGTTTGAGCCTTTTGTTTGCGCCGGACCCCTTGATGTCAACCTTGACGGACAGGTCGATGAAAGCGATCTGACAGCGTTCAAAGAGAAGCCTTACGACTGGGATCTCAACGGTAGCGATGAGCCTGTTGGACAGGGCGATCGTTCTGATCTTGAGTCTTTCGAGGCGGCATATCTGTCGGTTATGAATCCTTCTGGCTTTGCCGCCATGATGCGTAAGCTCAAGCTCAAGCAGTTCGTCGGTTCTCGTCGGGGCAACATCGAAAAGCTCGTAAGGAATCGTCGATGACTATAACAAGACCTACCGATCCTATCGAAGCGTCTGGCGACCTTGATGGTATTGTGACCCGATCAGTTCACAACGGGTTTCGATGCGAGAACTTTCGCCACAACATCTATACGTTTGAAATGCATAAGCCCAATCCTCGTCCTTTCTCTTTGCTGAAAGGGAAGACGCATACTCACTATTTCGAGAGCGAACAAGATTCGATGTCATCGCACTTCTACGCAAAGGGTCCGGTCTTTGGATCTTTCGAGAAGATGCAGGCAGCTAATCAGAGACGGCAAGCAAACTTCCCTGGAACCGAATGGCCGTTTCCTGTTTATCGATGGGTCTGGTTCGGATCTACTGACGATAGCGGAGTGATGCATTTCGGGATCTCGAATGGCGATCTGCTCCGATGGAGAATGAGACCGCCAATAGGAGGTTACGAGGGAGGAGCTTGGCCGAAGTGGTCGAGAGAATCTTTCCGAACATCATGCGCTGGTCCTCTCGATGTTCTGCTTGATGGCGAGATAACAGTCGAGGATCGAGATGCATTTGTCGCTGCTCCGTATGATTGGAACCTTGATGGACAACCTGTCGGGAGCAAGGACATCGATGATTTCCTTGCGGCTTGGGAGGCATGGGAGAACGGAGAGCCTCCGCCTCCCATAAGCGAAATCCCAGGCGAATCCAAAGGCATTCTTGGAGCGATACCAAAAAACCGCAGGGTTCCCAATATGGCTGAGATGGTCGTTTCTCTTCCCGGAGCAGGATACGATGGTTGATCCTCAGTTCATAACCGACTTCAATAGATCCGATTACGATCTTGAGGAGTTCGCACTATTCTCTGTTGCTGTTGCTGGTAAAACTGCTTCGCAAATTGCTAAAGCAACAGAGAAGTTCATACAGATGGAACGAAGAGGGGAAACTCCGTTTGAGAAGATAAGACTGATGAAGCGCAATCATGCGCTGACCATGAACATTCAGTCGGCTCGCCTTGGTAAGTGGAGTTTGCTTTCGGCCTGTTATGACAAGATGGCACATAGCGGTATTGATCTTCGAACCTGTTCTCTTGAGGAACTTGAAGAGCTTCCTGGAATAGGCCCGAAGACTTCTCGTTTCTTCGTCATGCATTCGCGTCCGAACCAGAAGATTGCCGCTCTCGATACGCACATCTTGTCGTATTTGCGAGATCAAGGATTTGATACGCCAAAGAACAGCCCGAGTGGACGAAGGTATGCCGAGATTGAGAGAATGTTCATCGAGCATGCTGAGTCGATTGGTCGAGGCGATGATCTTGCTGAGTTTGATCTTGAGATCTGGAACGCTTATAGCACCAGGTCAGGATTAGGCGCAACAGGTGAGATCAAGGTCGGTTAGAATGGTGACATGCAGAACGAACTCTCACAAGCGTTCGACAAGCCGATCTATAATCATTTCACTCATCTGCACGGCTTGAGCGAAGGCTCCATCCAGCTTTCTGGCGACCTTTCGGACCATATGTTCCATTCTCCAATCTTGGAGTTCAATGGTTACATTGCTGTTGTCCATGAGCCGTCTTACATAGACATGGGGAACTACATACATTTCAACCCGTCGCCAGTTTTTGTGCCCGCCCCATCGGGCATGTTCCTACTCGGTCTCGCCGGTTTGATGTTGGCGAGAAGAAAGCGCAGGTAAAACTTGCATGGATATCACCGATACCTCATCTGCAGAGTTGACGCAACTCTGGAATAATCGACCCGATTCGATTGAAGAACTGCAGAGCCTTTACGTTGATCTCATAGACAAGGTTGACGAAGAGGATGTTAGCGATGCGTTCTTCGTACTCCGCAAAGCTATCGAGCAGTTTGTACCGGAAGAGAACCATCTTGGTCTCAATGGCTTTCGTTCGTATTACTACTTCAGGCTAAAGCACCATCTTCGGGATCTCCGTCGCAATGAGCGGGCGAAATCCGACTACATGGGCGCTCAGTCTCACTTCAAGCAGAAGCTTGCATTTGAGAGAGAAGACAACAAGCACTTTGCAGAGACCGGCGAGCATCTGCGAGAAGACGACTACTTTTCCGACAACAAGAACTACAACGTTCAAGGGTATATGTCTCGCTTCGATGCCGCTCTTGGTTCGGATAGCGAAGGCGCGACGCTTGGAGATGTCGTAGGCGAAGAAGATCATACCTTTGAGCAGAAGCAGCTTCTTGAACAGTTTGACGAGCAAGAACAATCGCTGATTTCCCACATCGTGGCGGGCACTCCGATTGTCGAACTCGCAAAAGAGTATTACGGCAACGGCAACTACAACTACCAGAGCAAGGTTCGAGGGAGGATCTTCGAGCTATACAGCAAGGTCTTCAACTACTATGAGGGAGATGTTCGTTTCAAGACATTCTTTGAGAATGTCAGGTCAAAAATCTACGATGGCGACGGCATCAAAATCAGTAGCGGCGCTACGATTGCAGCGAGCGATAGCAAGGCCCTTGTCCAGAGTGCCTTCGAAGCAAACAGAATTCCATGTCGGGTCTGCGGGACGAAGTTCAAGCCAACTCACCCTGCTCACAAGGATTGTTCTCATAGCTGCGCGGTTTCAAAGGGCGTTATTCCGAAGAGCGTCACTCGGGATGATTTCGTAGAGAAGCTACGAGATAAAACCTGGGGAGAGGTTGCTTTTGAATACGATCGAACGACTGAGCGCATCCGAGAGTGGGCTTTCTACTTTGGGATCAAGACTCGTAAAGAAATCGGCGCTGAAAACTACCAGCAGAGACATCCTTTGCATTTGGATGGTCTGCCTTCCAGAGATGAGTTGCTCAAAGCTCTTGGTACGATGGCTTTTTCTGAGATGCAGGAAGCCTGGGGAGTCAACAGCGAGAAGACAATCCGCAAATGGTGTTCTTGGTATGGTCTTTTGAGTCAGTTGAAGAATCGCCCCAATAAGGTCTTATCAAAGGCGTACAAGAAGAATCTCAAGAGAAGAACCAGAAAACTCGGCAGAAGCAACGGTCGCATCCGCAAGGCCCGTATCGAGAGAGGCTGGGATCCTGAAGTACCTGATGATCCTACGCCAGGCGAGTTGTTGAGCGTTCTGACGACAATGCCTTGGTCAGAGATGGCAGATCATTTTCAGCTTAGCGAACGCAAGTTGATGGATCTCGCCAAGAAGTATGACATCAAGCATCTCCGTCCGAGGATGATCTTTTCTGCAAAGGGCGCAAGAGAGAGCGCCAAAGGACTCAAGGATGCTCTTGTTCGAGGTCGCAAGATCCCGACCAAGGAAGAACTCGCTGCTGATCTCGCCGCTATGACTTGGGACGAGATGGTTGACAAGTGGGAATGGTCTGACCAGTGGCTTAAGGAGAAGGCCAAAGAATACGGAATCTATGACCAGAAGGTCAAAACCATCGCTGCATTCGATCGGATAACTGAGAAGAAGTATCCGATGCCGAGCAAAGAAGAGTTTGCAGAGATGCTTCAGACAGATCGCATTTACAAGCTACGCCGAACTCTTCATCGCAATGAGAGTACGATTCGTCGCAAGGCAGTAGAGATGGGCCTCAGGCACTTGCTTGAATCGCACCATCGACCGACTAAGCGGGATCTCCGAGAGAAGCTCAAGAAGTATACTCGCAAGCAGATACTCGATTTCTACATGATTCGACCCGTTGTTCTTGACGAGTGTCTCAGGGAGTACGATCTTGATCCTGCTGATTACCGGATTAGCGTTGCTGCGCATCAGAAGAAGCTCAAGGCTGAGGAAGAGGCAAAGAAGAAGCGAAGACTCGCCATGAGAGTAGATGGTCCTTCTCGCGAAGAGACCGAGAGAATTCTTCTGTCTCCTGGTATTTCTTCAACGAAGGCGGCTAAGCTTATGGGTCTTGACCTCAAGACCGCTATGAGGCATGTTGAGAGACTTGATCTTGAGGATCTTTGGCCGACTCGCAGAGCAAACAAGCCTATGTCTCCCGTTGTCTATGGCAGCAAGAAGATTCGAGCGACCAAGCAGAACGTTTCCCGGAAGAAGGTGTGTCCGCCGGTTGATGAGCTTCGAGATGCGCTAAAGAGCGGCGGTATCGAAGAGGCCATGAAGCGATTCGATCTTGGGTATTCTGCTGCGTACAGATTCTCAAGAGAGTGCTG
>MDTC01236936.1_pt1 | contig 11532 bp, 14 predicted proteins | sample 811181 | NCBI WGS metagenome assembly MDTC01 (sample SAMN05326644, study PRJNA326480) | marine metagenome | isolation source: seawater | place: Pacific Ocean: North | collected 2011 | reverse complement strand
TTCTAGTAGATAAGTATTTTAGGGGCGCCCATCATCTATATGAGGTAAGACTCGACAATGGTATTGTCCTTGGCTGTTTTGCACCTTCGCATCATGATCATGAGATTGGCGAAAGAATTGGTGTGAGTCTTGACATAGAACATTTGGTTGTATTCCCACGGTAGCTAAATGCACAAAACCAAGTATTTCGATAGTTGGTATGATCCGAATGGCTGGAAAAAATTTCGGAGTGGTATTTGAAAATCTGGGTCTGATCCAGCGCCACAGGTTGAAAAATAACGAATGTGAATCGACTGACTTTTTCAAATTTCTTAGAGTTTGAAATATTATTTGCTAATACTAGTTTCCGTAGGTCATACGGCCTTTTCTAAACGCTTACATCAGTCAGTGAAATAATTTTGTTAATTTGGAAAAGCTCGGTACAGTCACCGCTATGAATAAACGATTAATTACTCTAGCGCTATGCCTCACTTTCAGCGTAAATGCTATTGCAGGTGATCTGTACCGTTCAGTAGTGACTTACGTGCCTAACGGTGACAAGCAAGCGGAGTTAGAACGGTTGTTGGCTATTGAGACTCCCTCCGAGCAGCAATACCTCACGTCAATTGCTCTCCAAAAACCAGGAATTTTTGAGAGACAGCTCACGCGTGCGAGAGAAATCCTGAAGACTAGCGGGGAAGCGGGCCAGGTAGAATCACGGTTGAGGACAGAGGGATTTTTCTCTCAAGAAGTTCAAAAAGTTCTCAAGGAATTTTTTGAAAGCATTCATCCAGAAGATGCCATGACTGGTTCGAGAGTCATGGAGTTTTTAATGTTTTTGAACGTGCAGGTAGGCCACTGGAATTATTTGTTTGCTGAACCTCAAGCGCTTGATGACTTCTCGGCGCTTGAATGTGGTTTGGAAAAAGCACCAACTGAGCTTTTAGGCCCTGTCGAGCACCAGTATTTGATGCAAGTGGCGCACCCAAATATGCAGTTATCACTATGGCGGTTTGATCCTTTAGAAGCTCTGACCTACCCAGTCGCAACCCTAGTCGAAACAACTATTGACCACTACCGATTTGTCGATCGGTTCGGGAATGAATTTGGTTCACTAAGCCGTGACGATCTGACTATGCAAAAACCCGATGGCGCGCAATTACATTGTAGGAAGGTTGATTCTGCAATTATGAGAGCTTACCAAGATCATCGTCGCGAAATGATTCTCTCTGAAAAGCAACTTTAACTACTTTCCCGGCATGGAAAGCGATTCATTATCGCTACCCGAATAATGCCTTGGGCAGGAGCTTTGAGATCAGGGTTTCGATTGTTGATGTAGTCTTTTATGATCTCCATAAGATTTTTGATTTGCATTTGATCTGGTGGAGCGTTGAAGCACAGATCTGGAAACCTTGTTTCTCTTCGATTATTCCAGCTATGGACGACACCTGCCAAAAACCCATGAGCGAGCATATTTGGTGGTGTGCCGAATCGTTGATTAGCTTGGGATAGCCATAGTTCCCCTGAATATGCTGATGCATAAGTCCCATAGACGGTAGCAAGCCCAAAGACGAGCACGCGAATTGGATGCTTCATTGAAACCTCAAATAGCAATAGATAGTTTTATTATCGGATAAACCTTTGATATATTTACCATGAATTACCATTCGTTGGCAGCAGCCTAGAGATACCAGTTTTTTTTGTTGCGTTATACAACGGTTGAAACGGTCGACAATCTAGCCAACAATACTGGGCCAGGTTGGAAGCGGAAAACTCAATAAAAGATTTTCCAATTTGGCGGAAGGTCGAAACGAGTTAGATACATGCAGGCAACTTTTCAGAAAATTATTGCTCGATTTCCAGAACGGTCACTAGTACTTCGGACGGGCTCTGATACCCGATATATCGTATTGAAGACGTGGCATCAAGTCGCCGCCACGTGCGCAGTCGCCGTTTTTTTTCTGTGGACTGCAGTTGCGTCAATAGGATTTTCTTGGAATCACAATGAACGATTAGTTGTTGAAGCTGAACTTGCTACGACTGTGGCCGCAAATAAACTATTCATTGCACAACTCGAGAATGATCAGAAAAACGCTTATGAACTCCGTCAATCATTCAACGAAGAAGTTAGAAAAAATGAGGGATGGGTGTCCAGGTTTGAGACCATTCGTGATCTGACGGATGATGTCCTAAACAAGACCTCTCCCGCGGTTGTTTCCGCATTTATCCCATGGTTTCAGGATCAGTTAGCTATACGAATCAGTCTGGTTGAACAAACTAACGCTGATCTGACTGACCTTGTGATGGATATGAGTGAGTCAGTTGCCGAGATTTCAGGGCACCGGCCGCCGCAATTTGTCGAAGATGTGGGTCCGTGGTTGACTAACGTGGCCGGGGATATAACGGAAGCATATGAGACCCAGTCAGAAGCTATGGAAGTATTACATGACACAATGACTGTCACATTATCTAAGGGGTTCGCCACAATTGATGGGACACCGCTTGCTGACCCCGAGTTCGCAGGATTCACCCCTTCCTTTGGCGCCGGTGGGCCAGGGCATGAAGTGGCTAAATTTGGACACGTCTTTGAGCGATTTCAGGACCGATCGGATCGTCTGATGGCCTTGGGTCAAGATTGGCAGGCATTGCGGTCGATGCTCGAGTGTGCACCACTCTCTCCACCGGTGGATTACTACAATCTGACCAGTCCTTATGGTAAGCGAAAAGATCCATTTACTAAGAAGCCGGCGTGGCACGAGGGTGTCGATCTTGGCGCATGGCCTGGTACTCGCGTTCGAGCAACTGCCTCAGGTACCGTAACCTTTGCCGGGCGCAAAGGTGGTTATGGTCGTTTTGTTATCGTCGACCACGGGTGTGGTATTGAGACTGCCTATGGACACCTCAAAAAGATCTACGTCAAAAAGGGTGCTACCGTTGATTATCGAGAGACTTTAGGGCAGGTAGGTAGTACTGGCAGGTCTACAGGTCCTCATGTGCACTATGAAGTCCGTATTCAGGGTAAGCCCGTCGATCCATATCAATTTATAAAAGCAGGACGTTATGTTTTCAAAGAACAGAAACTCGCAGACGCGAAGTGATACCAGGAGCTCATCAATGACATCACCCAACGAAACCTTTGCGGTTCTCGCCCCAAACCTCGTCGTTTCAGGAAACTTAGTTTCTGAGGGGAATATTCATGTTGACGGCACTGTTGAGGGTGATGTCCAGACTGTTCATCTTACGATTGGCTCATCAGGTGTTGTCAAAGGTCGTGTTTTTGGCCGAGAAGTGAAAATTTCTGGCCGCGTTATCGGTTCAATTACCGCATGTGAGCTGGAACTAGAAGAGTCTGCCGTGATTGAGGGAGATATCCATTATCAGTCGCTATCGGTCGCTCGCGGTGCTCGAATGAATGGTAACTGTCAGTATTCGAAAGGTGATTTGGATATCATGGTTTTGAGTGGAAAAAAACCTGAGAAAAAAGCAGAAGATACCCTCGCTTTCGGTGATGCTGCGATGGAGGCAAACACAACTCAGAAGACTGCACTAAAAACCAAGGCGTCGCAGTAATCTATCATGGCCCGTGATTCGGTGATTCAAAGACGTGTCTCGCCAGAGGCATTATTTCATCGTTTTGCAGACTTTTTTCGTGGTTTATTTCTTGTTTGTTTTGCGCTGCTGGGGGCGCTCGGTCTGACAGGAACGGCCTACTTTGCTGCGCAGGTCGTTCTTTCTGATATGCCAAATGCGCCCGTCCAACCAGCTGGTGTGCGATTTACTGCGCCTAATGTTTCGGAGTTTGAGACTTTTTCAGATCGACTGCTACAGGGTCAAATTATTTGGCCTCAGGTGGCTATTCCAATTGGCTCCTCAAAAGCTGAACTTACGGAAAAAGAGCGTAAAGCTATTCGAGCAGGATCTGCATTATTGGAGTCCTTATTGGCGTCTCGAGGTGTAGAGAAGGATGAGGAGCGTCGGCAGCGGGTTGTCCGTTTGATTGATTACACACATCAGCGTTTGAGCCTTCAGCCAGGAATTCCAGAACTTTCCTTCGCGACCCTGTTGTTTGACCATATTATGGAAGCATCATTGAAACCTGCATTTTTTCCAACGAAAGCGGTGGTAGCGGGACAGGCGCGTGAGCGTGTTGATCGGTATCTCGTCGAGTACCCACTGCTCCATGTGCAATGGTTTGCAGAACAAGTGTCTGATCGTGCATTGATGATGGCTCGTGGGTCAGATCAGCAAGCGTCAGCGATGGCTGATTACCAGCTGGCGCTTGCCGTTTCAGACCAAAGGATGCAGAGGAATGCGGTACTTACCCTAGTTTCTTTGGTGATGTTTTCTTTGAGCGCGCTGTTGTTCTTGCTGATCCGCATTGAACGCAACCAGACCCTTCAGACACAATACATGGCGAATCGATACGTCATGTATATGCCGACTCCACAGGCAGACTCATAATCGCATTTCGTTCCGACAGCGCTGGCACTTGCTAGTCAATCGTCAGTGATGCATTTTCTTGATCGGGACTATCGGTACCGAAATATCGAGGATTTTTCCGGACTCGAATTCCAGTGTGAGATCGATAAATTTGCCAGCGATTAATCGCTTATGAAGTCTCACTAACATAATGTGAAATCCACCTGGCTTCATACTCATGGGCTGGCCTGGGTTGATTGTTAATCCATCCTCCACCTCACGCATTCGCATTACACCGTTATCATTAATATGTTCATGCAGTTCTGCCACGGCAGCCAAAGAACTTGATATGCTGATCAAACGGTCGGCCTCCATAGACCGAATCTCGCCGTAGATTCCTGAGTTTTTTGTGCTACCAACACTTGCGCGTGCCTGAAAATTAGATAGCGTGATGCCATTCGACTCAATTCGTTTAAATTGTATTTGTTGATCTCCGTGATCCATGTTGTGTCCATGGTTCATCGCAAAACTCACGGCTGAAATTATGGCTGCCGTAAGCCCAATTAATATGATTTTCATGCGTCACTCCTTCTGGCCTCTTTCAATTATTTTGCGTTAGGGAAGAATGCCTGATTGCCACTGACCTTATAGGATGCGATCGCTGACTGCCCTCTGTCTGACAGTAGCCAACTTGCAAATTTCCACCCAGCCTCAAAATTTAAACTCGGGCACTTTGCGGGGTTAATCAATACAATACCGTATTGATTAAATAGACGATCGTCTCCCTGAAATTGAATTTTGAAATCCTGTTTATTGGCAAATTTAATCCAAGTTGCCCTATCGCTTAGAACGTAAGCGCCCTTACCTACTGCCAGGTTTAAAGTTGACCCCATGCCTGAGCCGGTCTCTAGATACCACTTCCCAGAGGCCTTGCCTGGATCTGTCCCAGATATTTTCCATAGCTTTTTTTCCGCTATATGGGTTCCCGAATTATCTCCGCGGGATGCAAATAGCGCTCCTTTGGATGCAATTGATCTCAATACGGTCACGACATCTGTGGACTCTGCAATATTTGCCGGATCGCTGGAAGGACCAATAATTACGAAATCGTTAAACATGAGGTCAAAGCGCCTAAGTCCATATCCGTCGCTGACGAACTTTTTTTCAGCTGCTTCAGCATGAACCAGGAGCACGTCCCCGTCGCACCGTTTTGCGTTATTGATCGCTTGGCCAGTACCTACCGCGACAACGTTTGTTGTGATCCCTGTATCTCTCTCGATCATTGGCAGGATGTAATCGTAAAAGCCAGAGTTTTTTGTTGAGGTCGTGGATTGGAGGATTATCGAGTCGGCATAACAGATATAGGAACTAACCCAAGCCCCTAATCCAAGAGCTATTTTTTTTACGATCGTAATGATTGCCATTACTTTTATCTCTCTTTTTGAAGCTTTAAATGATGATGTGGCCGTTGAGATAGGCCTTTGCCTCGGCGCTCACGGGCTTATTGAAGAAGTCGCTAGCCACGCTCTGTTCGATGATCTTGCCCTCGTGCAAGAAAATAATTTCTGATCCAAGCCGTTTTGCCTGACCAATATCATGCGAGACAAATATGACTTTTCCTCCTTGTCTCGTGAAATCTTGAATTACTTGTTCAATAATTTGCACCGATGCGGGGTCCAGGCTCGCAGTGGGTTCATCCAAAATCAGTAATTTGGGTTTCCGGAGTAAAGCCCTTGTGACCGCAAGCCGCTGTTGCTCTCCGCCCGATAACAGCTTTGCAGGAAAGTTTTTTTTATCGCGTAAATGTGCGACTGAAAGAGCATTATCAATCAAGGCTGGTTCAGTTTTCGTGCAGCTAGCGAATTGAAAATTCTCAATAACACTGCGTCTCAATAGAGTCGGTTTTTGAAATACCATCGCTTGATTCGCCGATGGTCCAAGAATCGTTTTGCCAAAAATTTTTACTGATCCAGTTGTTGGTTCTCTTAAACCGTGAAGACATTTTAAAAAAAGACTCTTCCCTGCACCATTTGGACCCATGACCATGGTTATTCTTTTTTCTGTTGAAGTCATCGTTATCGAGTTCAGAATAACTTGATCGTTGAGTTTCAAACTCAGATTGACAACTTCAATCAATGGTGTATCAGACACACCCTTTCTCAACTGCGACTGTCTTTATAGACATGACAATGGCATTCACGAGTAGAGCGGTCGTCAGCAGTACTATCCCTAGAGATAGCGCTAAGGTTAATTCACCTTTTGATGTTTCAAGAGCGATGGCTGTGGTCATTATTCTTGTTAGATGATTGATGTTACCGCCCACAATCATAACCGCGCCTACTTCAGAAATCGCTCGACCGAAACCGGCTAGGAGAGTCGTCAATAATGAGTATCGGGCATCCCAAAGATATGCAAAGACCGCTTTTAGAGGACTGATTTTTAGGCTCGCAAATAGCTCTCGATACTCTTTACTTAGTTCCTCGATGACCTGGTAAGTCAGCGAGGCGACGATAGGTACGATTAAGATCACTTGCGCAATAATCATAGCGGTCGGTGTGTATAGAAGCTCAAAAACGCCTAAGGGCCCTGATCGGGAAAGCATTAGGTATACGAATAGGCCAACGACAACCGGAGGTAACCCCATCATTGCATTGAGAAAAGTAACTATTAGCTTTCTCCCTTTAAATTGACTGATTGCAAGTACTGTTCCGATAGGCATCGCGAATATGCCAGCAATAGCAAGTGCTGCGAAACTAACTTTTACGGATAACAAAAGAATTTCCATCAGATCCGAGTCTGCTGAAAATATTAATATAAGTGCATCTTCGAACGCATTTATGAGCATATTCATGCATTATTTTAAAAATCGAATTAAATGCTGTTTTTTAGATTTAAGCAAATCTAGATATAGAAACTAAGTGGTTCGTAGACGTAAATTACAACTTTATTACTTGAAAATTTGTTTTTGGATAAGATTTTTGGAACATTAGTGGTAATTTGAAAAAAAGGTTCAACGTGAAAGGTATTTTTAAGGAGTTTTCCGTGGCGACTTTACGATTTATAAGCTTGGTCTCGGTGCTAACTTTTACTACATTCTGTTTGGCTAACGAGGCGCCGACTGTAAAGTTGGCAGCGCTTAAGTTTGGAACGGTTAAGTGGGAACTTGAGACGATCAAGCGCTTAGGGCTCGATGAGAAAAATGGATTCAAACTCGAAGTTGTGGACGTCGCAGGTAAACAAGCTTCAACGTTGGCGATTCAGAATGATGCTGTAGATGTAATCGTGTCGGACTGGATTTGGGTTGCGAATCAGCGGAGTGATGGCAAGGGCTATCAATTCACGTCGTACTCGAAAGCCGTCGGTAGTTTGATGGTCGGTCCAAAGAGTTCAGTGAAGTCGCTTAACGACCTAAAAAATAAACGGATTGGTATCGCGGGTGGTCCCGTCGATAAAAGCTGGATCATAATCCAAGCTATAGCCAAGAAGCGTCATGGGTTAGATCTCGCGGCGCAAAATGAATTGGTTTTTGGAGCACCTCCACTTCTGTTTAAACAAGCAATATCTGGTGAAATTGACGCAGTAATCAACTTTTGGCATTTCTTAGCAAAGCTAGAAGCTAAGGGATTTCGACGAGTTGTGGATGTTCAAAAAGACGCGGTTGAACTGGGACTTTCTCCAGATACCCCGCTTCTTGGTTACGTCTTTAAGGAGAAATGGGCTTCTAAAAATAGAGATTTGGCTAAAGGTTTGGGTGCCGCATCGAGGGAGGCAAAAAGGATACTGGCGGCAGACGACGCTGCGTGGGAGCCGCTTAGGGGACTGATAAAAGCCAAAACAGATAAAGAATTTGTAACTTTACGTACATCTTGGCGGCAGGGGATACCATCAGAAACATTTGATTTCTCATCGGCTCAGGCCATGTTTGATCTGATGCGGACTTATGGTGACGGGAAGCTGATCAAGGCAAAAACGAAATTGGATGAGGGAGCATTTTTCGCATCTAACTGACAAACCAATACATGCCATTCGCTGCCACCACATCACTAGTCGCTCTCGTAGTAGTTTGGGGAGTATCTAGCCAACTGCTGCAGACTGATGTTTTCCCGGGACCTTTGGTAGTTTTTGAAAGTCTCTCGAGGGAAGCGTCTAGTGGGGAATTATGGGTTCATCTAAACGCAACATTTGGCCGGGTATTAGCTGCTTTTGGGCTGGCGTGGATCTCTGGTGTTTTCATTGGTGTGCTTCTGGGCCGATCGGATTTGTTAGATCGATGGTTTTGGCCTTGGGTTAATATTTTCCTCAATATGCCGGCCCTTGTTGTGATCGTTATATGTTACTTGGGATTAGGTATGACGGAGCTAGCTGCAATTCTTGCAGTGGTTATCAATAAAGCTCCCTTAATCGCGGTGAACGTCCGTGATGGAGTTCGCCAATTCGAGTCTCGGTACGAAGAATTTGCTCAAGTCTACGAGTTGTCGTGGGTGCAGAAGCTCAGATTTGTTTGGATACCACAACTCGAACCTTTCTTATTTACAGCGTTAAGAACCGGGCTCTCGCTAACATGGAAGATAATTCTGGTCGTTGAGTTATTAGGGCGATCATCAGGTATCGGATTTCAGATACATCTCTATTTTCAACTTTTTGAAGTCGACATGATCCTTGCATACGCATTGAGCTTTATGATTGCGATGCAGTTGATTGAATGGTTTGTGGTCAGACCACTGGAGCAACATGTCCAAAGGTGGCGAAAAGATGGTCAGTTGGTCTGACTGTTGGTTAGATAACCAACGAATCGTGGGGGCTGGGGCTATTAACGTTTCTGAAACTCTCTGTGTAGTAAGCGGAGACTCAGGTGTTGGCAAGACTACATTGTTACGGGGAATTTCGAGACAGAATCATAGTTTAAGACCTCGTTTGGTCTTTCAGGAGCCAACTTTATTACCCTGGCTTACGGTTGCGGAGAATTTGTCAATTGTTAATACGGATTTTGCGTCACAGAAACGTTGGCTATCTCTGTTTGACTTATCAGAAGTCAGCGGGCTAAGACCACGTCAGCTATCACTTGGTATGCAGCGACGAATCGCAATTGCGAGAGGCATACTTGCGCGCCCCGGCTTGTTGTTGCTTGATGAACCCTCTGCATCGCTCGATCCGACAAACGTGGAGCGGTTAATTTCCAATATCAAAACGGTAATTAGTGAAGGGAGTATTCCTACGATTATCGTGACACACAGTCCAGGCGACTTCGAAGCCCTAGGCCCCTCCTATTTCGAATTAAAGGGCCGCCCTGCGGTTTTGAATCCCTTAAAAATTTGAGTTATTTGGTTTGACCGAATGTGAACACATGGTGAACTGCGGTAGAAAAAATAATGCTGCCGCATAGCAGACCAGCTGTGTACCAGGTAATCGCGGTTTGATGAATACCGAAGCGCACAGCTTCCACGACATAAGTGAAAGGATTGATCATCGCTAACGTAAAGACGATTTCACTCGTCTCCTTGATTTGCCACAATGGGTAGAGAGCACTTGAAAGGAAAAAAGCTGGAAAAATGACAAAGTTCATCACACCTGCGAAGTTCTCGAGCTCTTTAATCTGGCTTGCGAGAATTAAACCGAATAATCCGATGAAATACGCTGCTATGAATATCGTCGGAAGCGCAGTTATCAGCCCCATCCATGGAAGATTAACGCCGTAAAGTATGGCAATACCAATAAACAAATATGCTTGAATGGTCGATATGGTGGCAGTCGCCAAAAGTTTATAAATTAAAAGCCTGCGGCGACTAACGGGCGCAGTCATCAGTAATTTCATGCTACCTGTTTCACGGTCGTACACCATACTAAGGGATGCTTGCATTCCATTAAATAGGGCCACCATTCCTATAAGGCCGGGAGTTACATAAAGGTCGTACGTGATGTAGGTTTCGTATGGTGGTTGTATCGCGATACCGAGAACACTGCGGAAGCCTGCTGCGAATACTATAAGCCAAAGTAGCGGACGTACGATGGCTGAGATGCATCTTGTTTTTTGTTTAATAAACCGATCAAATTCTCTGTGAAAGATTGCGAGCACTGGTGCAAAATTACTACTCTTCATGTTTTCCCTATCAGTGATTGATATTCGTTGATGACCTGATCTAAGGAGTCGAAATGACCATCAAAAACTTTTTCTCCTTTCTTCATTATGATTAGATTGTCGCCCGATCTAAGCTCGTCGGGAATGTGGGTACACCAAAGCACACCACACCCTTCAATACTTACAAGCGAATGAAGTATTTCTGAAAGCCTCAATCTGTTGTCGATATCGAGTCCCGTGGATGGTTCATCTAAGAAAAGCCAAATAGGACGGTGAATCAAAGCCCTAGCTATTTCTAACCTTCGTCTCTGTCCACCACTCAAAGATCCAACTGGTCTCGTCACGTAGTCGCCCATTTCAAAGGTTGCCACCAGTTCGTTGATTCGTAATTTGAGCGTATTTTTATCCATGCCCTGAAGTTGGCCGGCATAGGTTAAATTCGCCATTCCGCTTCGCATACCGTCGATCGTAGGATCCTGAAAGACGAACCCAATCTTTCCAAGCGGTTCAGGATCATTCCGATCCCAACTGGCCCCGTTAATCTCAATCGTCCCAGTTGTTTGGCGAATAAGGCCTGCCAAAATTTTAAAAAGAGTGCTCTTTCCCGCGCCGTTGGGGCCCAAAAGTGCAGTTACTTTGTTTGAGTTTAGTTCAATGGAAAGGTTGCGGATTGCTTGAACTTTTTTGCTGTAGATGTGACTTAAATTCTTTACTGCAAATTTCACTATCGTGCGCCATAGTTTTCAGTTTTTAATGATTAACCCAATCGGTCGACTGTAGTTTCTTAAAGAGTAACAGACCAACATTGCAATGCAGGAATAATCTGTAAAGATTTATAATGATACTTTGATACCTACCGTTAGCTATCACTCAAGCAATGTCGATTCTGACGAATATTCGAAATGAGCCAGAAGCTTGTATTCCCTGTAGGGATCTGGTGTCCATTCGATTCCACTTTTCATTAGCCTTCCGCTTGAAGATATTTGATGTTCGCCGGCAGGACCGAGCGAGCACATTTCACCTTTAGCCCGAACCGCAAAGTGGTGGCCGTGATTGAG
>MDTC01235657.1_pt1 | contig 11534 bp, 8 predicted proteins | sample 811181 | NCBI WGS metagenome assembly MDTC01 (sample SAMN05326644, study PRJNA326480) | marine metagenome | isolation source: seawater | place: Pacific Ocean: North | collected 2011 | reverse complement strand
TGGTTGTCTTACACAGAATGGTGGATATTTATCTATAACAAATTCAGCTTCAAACTTTGGCTTATTTAGTTTAAGATCTACAGGTTATAGCCCTAACAGTTTTCAATACGACCGAGGATATATTTTTAAGCAATTAGAAATAGAAGGCTTCCAAACCTTTGGTGTTTTAGGATTAAAAAGAGCACCATTAGAGCATTATGTCCTAAGGTTAAAAGATAATATAGGTACAAATGATATTACAGATAATTATCTTTTTAACCACAATCAGAATTTAGAAAAAACAGTTAGCATTGTTCCAGATATTAATAACGTATCTGGCAATCAAATTACATTTTCTTCGCCGCATAATTTTACAAATGGTGAATATGTAGAATACGATGCTAATGGAGATGCAGAAATTGTAGGTTTATTGAATGAGGTCAAATACTATGTATCGATTCCAAATCCTAATGCTATCATACTTTTCCATGATGCAGATTTCAGTAAACCTGTAAGAACACTTGATGCATCTGTATGCACAGGCACACACTATTTCAAGTCTGGTTTTGAATACATATATATTGAAGAAGTTTTAGAAACACATAACACATACCAAGATTGGATTTTACCTCAATCAGAAAACAGTAATTTTGTAAACTATGGTATTGTTGTAGGTAATTTTTTCACAGCAACTAACACAAGTGGAAAAATTGTAAATGCAGCAGTTGCAGCATGGGATTTTGACTCGAGAACACTTACTGTAAGTATTGAATATACAACTGAAGGTAACACGCAGGTAAGGAATTTAGGAGATGCAGGAACAACAATACAGGTAGGACCCATACACACAACTCCATTGAGTGACATAACTGTATTATCAGTAACGCCTAGAACAGATCTGTTTTCGAGCGATTTTAAAATATTAACAACAGAAAATTCCGCAATAGAATTTATTACAAATACAGTCACAAAACAAGTTTATTTCCATAGACCTAGTATTTGTAATTCATCAGCCCATACCTGGGAATTTGCAGGTAGTGGTGTAGATTATAATGCATTGCCGCAAAACGGAGGATTGACTGACGAATATTTTGAACAAGTAAGCACTATTCCAGGAAGGGTATACAGTTCAGGTACAAATGAGATTGGAGACTTTAAGGTCGGTAATTTTGTTCGTGCATACAATAGAACAGGTAACATTGATTTCAAAAACAAAGTTAATATTGGAGAACTTGACTCATTAAGTCTTAGCCTAAGTTCAGGTATTGTTGTAAGTGCAATTTCAGGAGATATAGAATTAGGCGACAATGAAATTGGTGGTCCAAGTAATTCAAGATTAATTACGCAATTAGCCATTAGAAGTTTCTTAGAAAATAGACTCGGTGATTTCATTGACAAACAGGTTTCTTCAAATGCAATTCCAAGTTCAATTGTCCAACTTAACTCTAGCGGACTTATTAACTCAGACCTAATTCCTCCAACTGGTAATTTTACAGCTTATATAGTAGAATCTTATAAAGGAAGATTAGAATTACATGAAACAATTCCTGTTACTGATCTCAATGCAGGAGATATTGTAATTGAAGAATATGACGAAATTACTCTTACATTAAATGATACAGTAACTGTTACTGAAGGAGAGACTATTACACAAGCTACGAATTTTGGAGCAGGTACAGTATTAGCAACTGGCGTTGTCAAACAAGATTATACTACTGCAACTGAAATTAAGCTTATAGAGCCATTTACAGGAACATTTACAACAAATGTTACACAAAATACTTTGGAAGGTTCAGTAAGTGGACCACTAGTAGATGGAAACACAGATGGTATATATCCGTTAGTAATAGCAGGCCCATCCGAAGTAAGAGAAAATTATTTTATCACAACAAGTAGAGCTAAACAATACCTTTTAACAGACCCCTCACAAACTTATAGTTTTACCCAAGGCAGCATTGTACAAGGTGCAGTAAGCGGAGCAATAGGAACTATAGATGAATTTGTAGAAGGTGTTTTGATAGGACTAGATATTATAAACGATCTACCAAGTGGAACAGGCTATACACCAGGTACATATGTAGATGTACAAATGCTTTACCATCCGAACAGTCCAGGTTCAAAATTAGGCGCATTTGCTTTAGCAGACGTAGTAGTAAATGCAAATGGAGAGATAGCGTCAATAGATCTTAAACGTGGTGGTTATGGATATGCAGAAACAGAAACACTTACAGTGCCTGAAACTGTTAACGAAGTAACTTTACCAAATGCTACATTTGTCCCTAGGAGTACAGCAGGAATAGATTTGGAAATTTCTATTTCTAATACAGAAAATAGACTATATATTACGTTAGATCAAAGTGCAGGATTAGAATTTAATGCTAATAATACAAATTTAGATTTTATTATAGATGACACTGTTGTTAGTGTATCTACAACAGTAGATGCTTTACCATTATCAACTGCATTTTTAGGTGATGTTACTGGCGTAGATCAAGCAAATGATTACATTATATTTGCTGCAGCTCATCCATATGTCAATGGAGATCATGTAAAGTATGATGTTAACAATAATCCACAGGTAATTGGTGGGCTTACAAATCAAGATACTTATTATGTTAAAGTCATAGATGCCACCACAATACAATTATACACTGATTATGGCCTACAAGGTCAAAATCTAGTAAACATCACAAGTGCTCCAGGTGGTCAAGCATCCCATATTTTTTACACACATAATTTAAGTGTAGATGTTGACAGGTTTTACGTTCCTGCGCACGGTTTACAAACTGGAGATGCAGTTAAAGTAACAGCGGCAGATCCTCCTTCAGGAATGGTAGATGGTGAATTTTTATTTGTAGGAAGTGTTACTACAAATACATTCACCTTGCACGATGCCCGTGGCTCTGCATTAAGTAGTACAAACGGATTAGTGGTTGCGGCTTTAAATTATCTAACACAAGGAACAGGCACAGTTTCTCTAAGAAAACAAACTGTGATTATTAGCGGCGATGCAAATACAAGTGGACAATTAGAAACAAGCTGGAGTAACTTAACTACTACTACAATAGATGCAGATAACATTATAAGTGGTATAATTAATCCTGCAAGACTTGGTACAGGCACAGCAAACACAGATACATTTTTACGGGGAGACAATTCTTGGCAATATGCTGTAGCAGGATTAAAAAATACAACATTAAATGATCCTATAACACTTATTGGTAATTTTTACAATGACGGTGTCAATGATATCTATTATGGCGATATTGACATTAAAGTAGAAAAAGCAGGGTATTTAAATCCTGCAAATCCAGTAGCAAATGAAGAAACAGTAGGTGTTGCTGCATTTGCGTATGACTACTTTACAATTACCGGTGACGGTGTTGTTTCAACAAAGTCTACAATTGATGGCGGAGAAATTGATGCAAAATATCTTGCACAATATCCAAGTTCGCACTATCTAAATCCTGTAAATTTATCAAGAGATGTGCCAATTGAAAATGGTGGTACTAACAGGTCTTCTTATGCTGCAGGAGACATTATATATGCTGCAACCGATTTACCAGTTGGCAATGCATTTACCTCTTCATTAAGCACACTACCGATAGGAACAATAAACGATGTAATGATTGTTGACCAAAACTCATTACCAGGATGGACCAGCAATCTTACATTGAATGGTGCAACAATTGACGATATACAAATAGGTGTTACAAATGCAAATGAAATAGACACACTTACCTTTGACTTGATATTAGACAGTGCTACTGGAGAAACTCTAATTGATGATAACCTTACTGTTTCAGGTAATTTAACTGTCCAGGGAACAACTACTACTCTTAATACAACGACTTTAGAAGTTGAAGATCTAAACATAACCATTGCAAAAAATGCTACAAACACTACAGAAGCAGACGGAGCAGGAATAACAGTAAACACAGGTAATGTAAGTACTGATGCTACAATGACATATAACAGTGCAGACGATAGATGGAATTTTAATAAAACTATTGATCTATCTACTTACAGTTTTATTTCAACAGCGACAATCGGTTTCCAAGGAAATGCAACGACTGCTAATGCATGGTCAACAGCAAGAACTGTTACTTTTGAAGATAATGGGCCGACTGTAACTGGCGTAACAGGTTCATTTACTATAGATGGTAGCAGTAATATTAGCAATGTTGTACTAACACTTGTAGACGAGCAAGTGCAAGACATTGTAGGAGCTATGGTTGTAGCTAATTCAGAAAGCGGTATAAACGTAAGCTATGATGACATAAATGGTAAAATAGATTTCAATGTAGCTGATCCTTCAATATCAATTACAGGAGCAGTAGCCGGCTCAGAAATAATGAATAATTTAGGTGATGTTACTATAACAGTAACGCAACAAGCTGACTCAGTTACCTTAGGAACTCACACAACAGGCGATTATGTTGCAACAGTGGCAATAGGAGAAGTAGACGCAACTGCAGGATTGACACTAACCGGAGCTGCTGGCGAAGGAACTGCTGTCACACTAAGCCATGCTGATACAAGTAGTCAAGCAAGTACTAATAACGCAACCGGAACAGTAATATCAAATATTACACTTGATACATATGGACATATAACCGGTATTAGTAGTGCAAATATTGCGCTGACATTAGATGAAATTTTAACAAATGGTAACACAACCGCACAAGCTCTAGAAACTGGATCACACACAATTATAGGCGATGTTATAATAAAAGATACAACTACTGCAGTCAATGGCGTAATTGGATCTTTACAGTACATCGCAGCAGATACTAATAGTAACGAAGAAATTTATGCAAGTATTGACACTGTAGTGACTGATAAAGGCGATGGAACTGAAAATGGAAAATTACAATTTAATATAGTAAGTGCTGGTACATCTACGCTAGCTTTTTATGCTACAGCGTCTGTACTAGAACCAGGTAGTAATAATTCAAAAGATTTAGGATCTTCAAGCAATGTATGGGCAAATTTATACAATACGAATACAAATAGTGTAAATGTCAACGCAAGCGGCGGAGTAAATTGCTTTGGCTTAACTGTGTCGTCAACTGCAACATTAAATGGTGATGTCGATCTCGGTAATGGTACTACTGATACTGTTACATTTACTGGTAGGATAGATAGCAATGTACTTCCAAGTGCTGATATTACCCATAATTTAGGCAGTACAAATAATAGATGGAACACTGTTTATGCAAGCACATTTGCAGGAACTGCAACTTCAGCTCAATATGCCGACTTAGCTGAAATGTATTTGCCTGACCAACACTATGCACCAGGAACAGTGATGCAGTTTGGAGGTACAGCAGAAGTTTGTGCAGCAAATGAATACGCTACAACAAAAATAGCAGGTGTAGTATCAACAAATCCAGCTTACTTAATGAATGCTGAATTAGAAAATGGTTGTGCGATAGCATTAAAAGGAAGGGTACCTTGCTTAGTATTAGGTAAAGTTGAGAAGGGAGACATGCTTATTGCTAGTGATATACACGGTGTAGCAACAGTTACAAAAGAATTTATCGGTGGAGCAATAATCGGTAAAGCAGTTGAATCCAGCGACGACGAAGATGTAAAAGTTATAGAAATAGCAGTAGGTATTATATAAGGAAAATAAATGGCAATAAAAACAATTAACATTGGTAATTTAGCAAACGACGGAACTGGAGACGATTTACGAGAAGCTTTTATTAAAGTAAATGATAATTTTACTGAAATGCAAATACGAGTAGATACCGCTGTAAGCACAGAGGCAGAAAACATAGGCATAGGTAAACCACTGTTTGCCCAAAAATTAGGTAATGTTTTACAATTTAAATCTTTACTCCAAGGATCTAACATACTTTTAACAGAGTATGCAGACCAAATGACAATTACTGCAGACGCAGGCTTAAAACAAATAATAGTTTTAACAGAAGCAGGAAGTGTGATTTTACCAGGAGGTGACCAATTACTTAATTTATACGGCGGGCAAAACATCGGTACAGCAGTTGAGACGCAAGGACAAGATTTATTTGTAAGGATTAATCTAAAAGGACAAGATCTGGTATTACAAGATCCTGATCCACACTTAGCAGCTGATTTGATATGTAATGATAAAAATATTACAGATGCATATTCGGTATCAGCAACTACTTTCTTAGGTAATTTGCAAGGAACAGTGTATGGATTAGACATGCGTGAACTTAATGATCGCATCTTAGAATTTGATTTTGGAGGATATGTACAAAATTTAACTAGTATAATAGATTACATATACCTTACAACAGATATTGATTTTGGCACATTTATTGCACCGGCAAGTATTAGCTTAGATGAAGGTACCTTGTAAACTATAAATATAGTGTAAGGAATTGAAATGAATTTTTGGACAAAACCATCTGGATCTACACTATTAGAAACTGAAGAAAGAACTAGAACAACACTTGATCTACCAATTGACAGCTCTTATCTACCTTTAGACACCTCTTATTTAAATATAAGTTTATTAAGCGGAACTTTACCAAAAGGGATGCGATTAGAAAACGCACAATTAATTGGAACACCTTTTGAGGTGAAAATTGATACTGTTTATACATTTGTATTAAGAGCAGAGCAATTTGGCCATATAGATGATAGGACATATAGTATACTTGTAAAAGGACCAGATGAGCCTGAATGGGTCACTCCAGAAGGAACACTACCTGTAGGTGCAAATGATCGTTATTTTATAATCGACAGTGCTGTTATTGATTTTCAATTAATTGCTATTGATCCTGACACATCAGCTGGAGATAATATACTTTACTATATTGCACCCGGAGACGGTGAATTACCACCTGGTATTTCCTTAACTGAAGATGGTAGGTTAGTAGGCATCGTTGATCCAGTGCTTGCGATTGCAAAAGCTGCAGGATCAGGAAATTATGATGCAAACTTATATTCTAGTTATCCTTTTGATTTTGGTAGTAACATAAGCGATAATGGATATGACAGCTTTTTTTATGATACAGTTATCTATGATACATTTGTTCCTACAAGAAGTCCAAAAAAGTTAAATCGTTTTTATGAATTTATAGTAAGTGCAGCAGACGAAACCAGTGTTACAAAACGTAAATTCCAAATTTACGTTGTAGGAGATGACTTTTTAAGAGCAGATAATACTATAATGAAAGTTGCTAATGGAGTATTTACAGCAGATAACACATATGTAAGAACTCCAATTTGGCTAACACCTGCTAATTTTGGGTATAGACGAGCAAATAATTATGTAACGCTATTCTTAGATGTTTTAGATTTAAATACACTTACAGGTATAATAACCTATTCACTTGAACCTTTCAACGACGACAACACTCCTAGTGTACTACCACCTGGATTAAGTTTAGACGAATCAAATGGCGAAATAGCAGGAAGGGTTCCGTACCAAGCTCCTGTAACAACTGAATACAAATTTACAGTAAAAGCTCTTAGACGTGTCCCTAACATTGAAGAACAAAGTTTTAAAAACAAAACATTTACAATAAAAATGTTAGGAGAAGTTGATAGTGTAATGTCATGGCAATCAGATAATAATACATTTAATTTAAGAACAAATTTAAATTCTACGCTCCAATTAGATGCAGTGTCAAATGTACCTAAGAGTATTGTTCTTTATTCTATAATTGAAGGTCAATTACCTACCGGCTTACGTTTAAGCAATTATGGAGAAATAATTGGAAAAGTTCCTACTTTTACAAATTTTGATACAAACACACAAGAATTTGATCAAAATTTAACAACTTTTGATAAAACATTCAAATTTAAAGTTAGAGCACAAGATCATTTTGGATACAGTGCAATTGAAAAAGAATTTACCATATCTATATTTGACCCTGATGATAAACTGTATAGTAACCTTTTTGCAACACCTTTGTTAAAAGAAAAACATAGGAAACAGTATAAGGATCTCATAAACGATAAAAAATATTTTGATTTGCAGTTTATATATAGACCTTATGACAAACAGTTTGGAATACAACAAAGTATGCGAATGTTGATATATGCAGGCATAGAAAAAAAACAAGCTCAAGAATACGTTGCAGCAATATCAAAAAATACAAAAAGGAAAAAATATAAATTAGGAAATATTAAGACTGCAGTTGCAAAAAACCCCGGTACAAATGATATTGTGTATGAAGTAGTTTATGTTGATGTAATCGATCCTGCAGAAAACCAAAAAGGAGAAACAAGGAAAAGTTTTACTGTAAAAAATGATAAAAAAATCACAGTAGATCAATCAATGTACACACTTGACAGATTCAGCCCAGAGGTACCAAAACCTTTAGGCATTGCTATAAAAACCAATCTTTATGGTTTAGTAGAACATTATTTCGATCCCCTTTTCGAAATTGAAGCTAGAAGTGGAGAAAAATATATTATAGATACAAATCCTCTAATTTTAAACGAATCTGAAACTATAGGAAATTTGATAAACGGACCAAACGAACCATATAGATTTAAACCTACACCTGATAACACTTTAAAGGTAGACTTCGATGGCATAACAATTGATGGATTAGGCGCAAGGAAAAAATTTATTTCGAATGTTACCCATGTAAGGAAAAACATACAAAAAGTAGGAGAAACAGAAATAGAATTTTTACCATTATGGATGCGGACTGCACAACAAAATTCTATAGAATATTTAGGGTTTGTAACTGCAATCCCGCTTTGTTATTGCAAGCCTGGTACAAGTAAAGAAATACTTACTGCCTTAAATAGAGACAACGTTAACTTCCAAAACTTTGAATTAGATATTGATAGGTTTACAATAGACGCAACAACAGGAAACAACAACGAGCAATATTTAGTTTTCCATAACTATAAACATAATGCTTAACTCAAATAAATAAAACAACGGAGTACAGTAATGTCAAACATAATTTCAGTAGATATAGATGAAACTTTTCCTGTAGCAGGCACTGATAATGATAGTCAAGGCTTCAGAGATAATTTTAATATTATAAAAAATTCTCTTGCTACCGCAAAAAGCGAAATTACAACTTTAGAAAACAACACTGCCAAATTAAACGAAGATAATAATTTTGCAGGTTCCGAAATACAACAAGCAAAATTAATCAATACAACAGAAAAATTTATTTCACAATCGGTAGCATCATCCGAATCAATAAGATGGACATTCGCACAGTACCAAGATGTTATAATTGGAGCTGATGTGCAACTTACATTAACAGATTGGCCCACAAGTGGCGAATACGGCAAAATAAAAATAGGAGTATATAGTAACGGTGAGGGTTCACACACTGTAACCTGGGCTGCTACTGGAGGTAACAACATAAAAGCACCAACAGGATTTCCTAGTTCGTTTACTGTAACATCGGGTGACAATCCAAAGATTTTTGAATTTTGGACAGTTGATGGCGGTACTACCGTATTTGGAAATTATTTAGGCGAATTTATTTCATGACGCATCCTTTAACTGGAGATTTAAAATCTGTATCAGATAAAGATTTGTTAGAAAAATTAAATGATTTGACAAAAAAATATTGGATGACAAATAATCCTGCAGTACAAAATCAGATTGAGATGCTACTTGAAGATATCAAATGGGAAATAAGTTATCGACGAAGAAAAAATAAAGATAATGATATTGACAATCTTATAAAAGTTGTGTAAACTGTTTGTATGGTAAAAGATAAATTTGATAATCCTGTATTTTCTGGCAAGGATCTAATCCATGCTCTATATGCAAAACCCATAGACCTTATTTTTGATTCTGTTGTTACAAAAGAAGACACTGATATACAAAAATTCAATAAACATGCAGACAGTTTCAACATTAAAAGATTAAACATTCAAAAAGAAATAAATTGCACAATTGACGATTTTGATTGTGTATTACAAAACGAATGGCTTTTTCCTAAAGAATATAAACAGATAGATATCAAAAAACATCTTTTGGACTTATGTGCGAATAATTTTGAAAAGGAAAGATGTTTGCAGGAATTAGTAGAATACGAAAAAAGGAATTTACTTCCTTTATTACAATATATACATTATCTAGTGCAAGTAATGCGCTCCAATCAAATAGTATGGGGTGTTGGAAGAGGATCAAGTGTATCTAGTTTTGTCTTATACTTATTAGAAATAAATAAAATTAATCCCTTAAAATATAATTTAGACTGGCGAGAATTTTTTAAAGAAGGAGAATAAAATGCCAATGAAACAACAGGGTAGAACAACCTACAAAACACTACAAGGAAAGCAGGTTGATATGGATTTATTACGGCAGAAAAATGAACTTACACCTGCTGTAGGAAACATGCGTGTAAATGCAAGAGGTGACGAATTAGGTCCTGGTGGAAAAATTGTACGCAGCCGTGAAGAAATTTTACGAGATTACTACAAATCGGCACCAGGAATGCCAGACGAGCAACTATCTAGCAATAATGAGATTACGGAGCAACAAGTCACGCCAAAAAACACAAAGAAAAGGGTAAAACAAACGAAAGAAGAATGGATAGAAGATAAAGACGGTAATTTTATTCCTAAGGAAATGTCTTAATGAAAAGATTTTTTTGCAAAAAAATCTCAAAAGAATGGTATATAGAAGTAGATATCTTAAAATATTTTGGCTCTTTAGGATGGTTTCCGATTATAACACACACTCTAGACATTAAGGCAAAAGGATCTCACAAAGGATTGTACTGGATTCTATTCTTAATTGGATTTAAAATATTTGAATTAAATATTTATAGTAATAAACATGACGATATAAAATACGACCCTATAATAGATTATTAAGAGGAAAATGTATAAAACACTTCAAACTGAACTAAAACCTATAAAAGATAAAGTGCTTGTTACTGATATGCATTTTGGTGAACAAAAAACAGCAAGCGGTATTATTCTCAGAGACGATGATGGTAAAACACTAGGTATACATCCACGCTGGGGTAAAGTGTGGGCAAAAGGCCCTAAGAATATAGAAGAATATAACGTAGGTGACTGGATATTAATTGACCATGGCAGATGGACCCATGGTATAAAAATGCAAACAGATGATGGAGAAATTACTGTAAGGATGGTAGATAACAAAGACATCCTTATGGTAAGTGAAGAAAGACCTGCTGATGCTTTACTAGGAGAAGAATGAAACAGATAGACTTACAGAGATACAAGGAATTTGTAGAAGGTGTAACATCAGCTTGTTCTAACAACACACAAGACTTAACAGCTAGACTTGTACAGTTAGAAGAAGAAACAAATGTTAACATGGCGTTATTATTAACCGGAGCTATAGGCTTATCATCAGAAGGAGGAGAATTTGCAGAAATTGTTAAAAAATGTATATTCCAAGGCAAACCATTGGACAAGGACACTCGCTGGCATATCAAACGAGAACTTGGCGATATACTGTGGTATTGGATTAATAGCGTTCGCGCATTGGGGCTTGACCCGAATTCAGTAATTGAAGAAAACGTAGAGAAACTTAAATCTCGTTATCCCGGCGGCGAGTTTGATGTTTACTACAGTGAAAATCGCAAAGCCGG
>MDTC01029124.1_pt1 | contig 11534 bp, 9 predicted proteins | sample 811181 | NCBI WGS metagenome assembly MDTC01 (sample SAMN05326644, study PRJNA326480) | marine metagenome | isolation source: seawater | place: Pacific Ocean: North | collected 2011 | reverse complement strand
GCAGGTTGTAGGTGTGCTCACTGAAGAAGATCTTCTGCAATCCTTTGGTGCATCGGCGGCTCCGCTGAGTTCAAAAATTGGTACAATCATGGATAGGTCTGTGCCTACAGTGGAAAAATCTACACCACTTTCTGTTCTTCAGGCGGTTGTCATGGCCAAGGGTAAGGCTATTGTTATTGATGAATCCGGTCAACCGGTTCAGATCTTGACTAAGATCGACCTAGTGGATTGGTTTAGCAAAAGATTTCAGGTTGAGGAGAAGCGATGAGTGAAGCTGTGACTGTGGATAAAGCATTGATTTCTGATAAGTTTGCCGATCCTGAATGGGGAGGGGGGCAGTTGGAGAAGATCGGGATCTTTTCACGGTTTAGCACAGAAGAGTTGAGTAGTCTTTGGACGATTGGCCGCGTAAGATCGCTGAAAGCGGGCAATCATGCTGTTATTGAAGGAGAGCAATCTCGAGGTTTATATATTATTTTAAGTGGTAAAGTTTCCGTTCATAAAAATGACTTGGTATCGGGGGCAATGCATCGGATAGCTTATTTAGAGGAGGGCGTTGCTTTTGGTGAATTAAGTCTTTTTGATATGGCACCTAGATCGGCCACTGTCGTAGCTGATACGCAATGTTGTCTTTTTGAGCTAGATGCTCAGGTTTTTGAGTCTCATCTGGACGAGAAGGGAGATAACTTTAAGATTCGGTTCTATCAAAGGTGTGCCGAGGATCTTGCTGAAAGATTTAGGAATATTAATTCCGATTACATTATTTCGCAGCAACTACTTTGGAAGCATGCATTAAGGCGGGCAGAAACAGAGGAAGATTAGGCTGCAGAAAATGAGTCATTTAAGGGGGCTAGCTCTTCATCCTGGACATCGAAATCTGCCGGGATTTCTTCAAAAATCATGTCATTAATCTCTACGAGACTCACGGTTCCATTGGCGGCTAGATTTCTAATTTTATTGATTACTTTCATTTCGACCAAACGATATGTTTGTTCATCTGGCATAGCCATGGTAGCCATGTCCTCAACCCAGCTATCCGAGAGCTCCTCGGGAGCTTTCCGCAGTAGCAGATCTCTAAGACCTTCATGGGTGCTAGTTAGGAAAATTAGTAGATCTTCCCGATCCATACCGAGTGTTAGTTCAAGTAGGTGCCCATCTTTAAGGTATGGAAGAATGTGAACGGTTACTAGCCTGGCTTTGATCGACCTAGCAGTATCGGCATTATTAGTCTGGAGGGTAGACATGAGTTTTTTCTGTTCTTCAAGAGGAGCTTTTTCTAGTAAGTCTAAAAGAATATCGCTTGTTCGCAAGTTTTCTGTATCGAACTCTGGTTTTGCAGAAACTTTCTTGCCTAGTGCTGTGGCGACATTGTAAAGAAATTCTTTGGGGATTGTTTCAGCGGCAGAAAGTTCGTTCATAAGCTCTACTTTGCTATCACCCACATATAGATCAAATACAGATTGACGTTTCTTTCTTTCAAGTTGAGTTAGCACTATTGCTTGAACGTGGATTTTTTCACCTTTAATTAGTTGGAAGACTTGGGAAGGGTCTAGCTTACTGAGAAATTCGAATTTCTCACTGGATTTTTGAGTGAGTACTCTGATCTCACTGGCTGTAACTCGAGTTTTTAACTTTAGTAGTAGGTCGTATTCCTTAGCTAGCTCGAATTCGAAGTCGGAATTATGGTAATACTCGCTAAGCTCATATAGTTCCCGCTGGAAGTTTGGATCTTTTAAGAGCTCAAAGACGATAAGATGACCAAAAACATGGACATATTTTGCTGTATCCTCTACCCCATCTTCTTTCAGAAATCTGCTAAAGGTTTCTTTAGCTACCTTGGGGTTTTGGATAAAAAGATCAATAAGTTCATCTTTAATATCCTGGCATTTTATTTGTAGAGATAACTCTTCTTTTTTATCGTTAGATGGTTTTTCCTCAAAGTTCTCGCCATCCATATCCGTGTTGTTTTGGGTATTTTGAGCGTTTTGAGAGGTTATCATCATGTCGAGAGCATCGCGCTTGCTTTGACGAGCTTTCACTAATAAATAAGCAACAAGCCCCAGCAGGAGTATTAGGGCCCCAATATATGCCATAATTTCGTCAAGCTCAATTGCCGAGGAAGATGACGAGGCATTGATTTGGTCTTTGGTTTGTGTCATTTCGGTGTCTTGAGATGTTTTCTCTGATGCGGAGGTATTTGTTGTAATAACTTCCTTGGTGCCGGCTAGATCTCGGAACATCATGAGCATTCTTCGAAGTTTTTCTAGGCCGTAGGGGTCGGACTCACTTTGTCTTTTGCGTGCTTCTATTTCTGCATAGGAATCAGGAAACTCGATGGCACCAATATTGAGGTTAACTGGATTTATAAACCTTAGTTTTGATCGCATGACTCCGGTTATCTTCTCTCTTTCGGTTGGAGTCAGCTTAGAGTCCATGGTGATATCAATGTCAACATTATCGATTTTGAAAATTAACCTTCCTGAACTCCCTCTGATTTGCTGGTTGCTGCCTAGCTTCATAGCCTCTTTTGGGCTAATGATCCCCCCAAGTATGTCTATTCTTTCAACGATACATTGATTGGGGCAGTATTTCGCTACTATTTTGTTTAGAACTGAAGTTACTTGGCGATTGAGCTTTGAGCGCAGCTTTTGTGCCTTGCCGGAGTAATCTTGTGGGCGAAAGTCCCATTCGCCTTCCTTGTAGTCACTATCGGAAACTCCATCGAGAAGGTATCCAGGTTCGCCCTCGGCATATCTAGTTATGTGGGGTAATTTTACAGGTCTCCAAATTATTTCTGGTTTCATAGCCAAGGTGTTTAGGTGAATATTTAAGATATCTGATAGTCGGGTACGGTTTACTGAGCCGACTCGCTCGTCAATTTGAATTGTAGCTTTTAGGTCTGTGATAGTGAGTGTAGCACCTGAGCCGGCAGGGACCGTGCTTTCAAATCCCATATCTTCACCATCAGGTATTTGTTCGTCGACAGTGACATCTATATTTATTAGCTGACAAAACTCTCCGCAGTATTGCTTTAGTGTTGATTTGATCTTATTACTAGCCTGATTTTTAGTAGCTTCAACCATCCGAGTATATTCAGCTGGATTTGAAATTGGAAATGCAGCATCAAAAGATGTGAGTAGGCCGATACTTGTGATAAATACACAAAGCAGCTTTCTCAAGATCCTAAAAAGGTTTCGCCTTTTAATATTTATATCTCCGGTTCTAGCCTGCTCAATGGGTGATCGTTATGATTTTAGCGCTAAAGTTGGAGAAGGTGTGGGGGTATAAAGGGTAAATCTTGCCGGGGCCAGGTGGAGCACTTACTGTTCTATGGTCCCCGAAAGCTCTGTTAAGAAGCTGCTTTTGCTAGAGCTTTTTTTATTGCCATAGTGATATCTTTCTCTGTGTAACCTTCTGTGAGGCGGTAGCCATTAATAAATATTGTAGGTGTGCCTGTGACTCCTACTCTTACTCCCTCAGCTTTTGCTTTGTCCACGAAGGCTTTACCTTCGCGCTTAGTCATGCATAAAGAGAACTTTTTTATGTCAATGCCTGTAGCTTTAGCAATAGCTTCTGCGCTTTTTAGCTTCCCCTGCTCATCATAGGCTTTTTTATGAAATTCCCAGTATTTATTTTGTTTGTTTGCGCAGAAGGCACCTTCAGCAATCGTTGCGGAGTCACCTATTATGGGAAAGTCTATGAACACGTAATGAATCTTTGATTTGTATTTCTTTAAGATATTTTCGAAGGCGTGAGCAGCTTCTTTGCAGTGTGGGCATTTATAGTCTGCGAATTCGACTACAGTTACTTTTGCTGATTTGCTGCCTTTTGATGGGTACCCTGCCGTTACTATCTTTAGTTTTGGTGGTAATGGTTGCTTTATCAGAGATTGGAATTGACCGGATTTTTTTAATTTTGTGATGATAGCGTTTCTGATTTTTTGCCGGTTATTATCACTAACAAATCTAATTAATTCCCCTTTTATGTTTTCAAATGGATAAGGTAGTTTCGATCTGTTTTCTTGGTAGAAATCCTTAATCTCTTTTTCTGTCGGCGTAGGTACTTTGATCTCTTTGGCAATAACCTCAGTGATACTTTTGCCTTGTTTTTTTGCGAGTTCTTTGAAGTGAAGATCAAGAATTGCATCGTTAATTGTTTTCTCCAATATTTTGAACCGAGACATTTCTGCTTGAAAAGCACTTTGCTGAAATCGAGGGTCGAGATCGCTTGCTTTGTAGGTTTTCTTGTTGAATTTGAATAGATTTTCAGCATTTGCTAAGTTTGGTGCAAGAAAAACGATGGAAAAGAAAATAAATATTCGGTTCATGTCGGCCTCTCAAACTGATGTTCTCGTCCTATAAGTTATAAAGATATCAGAGAAAGATGCGCATGTGTATTGTATTCTTCTAGAGGGAGTCATTTGGTAGCCGGGGGATCTTCGACCAGTATTTTCTGCTTGGGGACTGCAGTAAGCTTTGGCGAATATCCTGCGGGCTAATGGTTTTGTGCTTAACGAGCCTTTGCTTGAAGTCTTCAAAAATAATTTCCCAATGATTTCCCGATGTTTTTTTCCAATAAAGATGTTTCAATCCGATAGATTTATAGCGGCTGTCTCCGTAAAATGCTTGGCTTGCTGTGGAAAGGGCATAGTCTTCATGGATAAAGACTTTAAGGTCGCTTTGAGTAATTGTTATGTGATTGTATGATTGGAATATCCGCTCTTTATATTTTCGGTATCCTTTTAGGTTCATGCTGTTGAAAGTAAAATCTTTCTGATAGCTGTTGATATAGGTTTCCATATCTCGTTCTTGCCACGCATTAAACCAGGTCGAGTGTGCTTTTTGTATGGCTGCAGTGGATGCACCTAGCTGGCCCTGACTACTCGAGCTGGTTATGATTACTATAGATTGCTTTGGAGTCAGTATCTTTGCTAGCGCCGAAATGTCTTCATTATAAAATGCTACGCAACCTTCAGTGATCATGGCTTGCTCTATTCTGGTATTATTTTCCACTCCATGTAGCCAAATGCCATGTCCAGTTTTGCCTTTAAGGCGGTCTATTGGGTTTGGAAAGTTGAGGGGAATTGCATTTGCGCCATACTTACTTGGTAGTTTGTAGCCAGGAATAATTTTTTCCGTAAAATATATTCCTTCCGGTGTTTTGTTGTCGCCCTCTTTTTGTTTGTCTCCCTCGGCCTTGCCAATGGCGACTCTAAATTCGCCAAGCATTTTGCCTGGCTGTCCGGGAGAGGGCCAGGTTAGCAGTTTTGCTTTCAGAGACATTTTGTTTACTAATAGGACAAGAGCTTCCTCTTTAGCAGTTGTTGGTAAGGACTGATCTTCATTAGCTTTTTGCGATAGCGCAACTCCAGGAGAATTAAGTGTAAATAATATGAGAATAAGTAATTTATGGATAGTACTCACTGATGGCTCCGGATACGGGTTTTTGTCAATTGCAGCGTTAAGAACCTCAACATTACATATTACCTAAGGTTTCAAGTTTCTGAGGATCTTGGAGAAATTATCAGGTATGTCGGCCTCAAAAGCAATTTGCTCTTTTGTCTCAGGGTGATTTATTCCTAAAATTCGAGCATGTAACAGCTGGTAAGAATCTTCTATAAATAGGCCTTTAAGTGGCTCGGGTATATTTGCGACTGAAGAGTTGCCATAAACATGGTCTCTTAGAACTGGGTGTCCTATCGCTTTACAATGAACTCGAATTTGATGTGTTCTACCAGTTTTGATCACAACTTTCACCAGAGTGGCTTGCCATTCCCCTATAGAGTAACGGTCGACAACATAAATCTCTGAGTGAGCATGTTTAAATTGGGCTTGTTTGTTTTCATCTAAATTCAGATATTCCTCACGGCTTAAAGACCTGTACTGCTGTCTTTTCGTTTGATGGCGCCCTAGGTAGCTGATGATCTGCTTGTAGTCCTCTTTTAAATGACCAGCAATGAGCGCAAGGTATTCTTTATAGGTCTCCTTTGCCGCAAACTGTTGGGACAGTTTCGTAAGTGCTGCAGGGGTCTTGGCGCAAATAATGACACCGCTAGTGTCTTTATCGAGTCTATGCACAATACCGGGGCGCAAGTCATTATCTGCATTCTGTGGCACACTGCCTTTTAGATAGTAAAACAGTCCTTCGGCTAGCGTAGCCGAAGTTGTACCTGCTCCAGGATGCACAACCAGTCCGGGTTTTTTGTTTATTGCGATTATCTGATCGTCCTCATACATAATATCTAGCTCTACTGGCCGAGGGCTGAAAGTAACCGCTAGTGGCACAGCAGTTTTTCTAACAACTACCTGATCGCCTGTTTTGAGTTTTTCACTTGGCTTTACAGCGAGTTTATTGACGGTTATCTCGCCAGCTAAGATCAACTTTTTGATTTGGCTTCTGGAAAGTGTTAGCTCCTCAGATAGGAAGGCATCTAGGCGGAATAAGTTATTTTCTTCTGTAATTATTAAGACTTTTTTTTCTTTGTTTTGTTCTTCCAATTTTCCAGCTTTCTGATGTAACTATCAATGATATCGTTGCGACCCTTTAAGCCCATGTAGGTAAAAAGGTATTTGAGGAAACCTCGGACATATACTACGGGTGGCAGCTTATTGAAATCCTCATCTTCAATCGCGTCAATATAACTCGGCGATATTTTTAAATTAGCACTGATCTCTTCCTTAGAAATATCGGATATATTTCTCATTTCAGATATTAACTGACCGTTGACCTCTTTTTCACTCGTAAGTAATTTTTCGATGGCTTTGATGACCATTTTATCAGGCTTTCGCCTCGTTATCTTTCCCGATTGAGGTTTTGTCTGAGTGCTTTTTCCATTTTTTAGGTTTGAATTGCATTGCACATGTTCTAATTCGCGATCGTAGACTTCACGGAGGTATTTGTCCCCTAGAATGCGATACGCTTCCTCGATATTGTCCCGCATTTCAACGTCATGATCACTTTTTATAAGTGAATAGGTGGCTGCTGAGTTGCTAAGAAGGTTCTTCATACGGACATAAGATGTCCTAACTTCAGCCCTAGAAGCATCCTTATTAATGCCCAGAGTTTCATAGTGCGATTGCTGTATTTTTGGATTGGGGCTATTTGGTTTGAAAAGTTCTTCTCCTGGCCTCGAAATATCCATAACTTACCTTTGATTTGTTAATTCAATTATGTTTTGACTGATTGTTTTTATTCTTTGGGAAATGATGCTATGAGGAAAGTCCTTTGACAAGAGTCTCTTGTTACGCAACGATTTCCAAGCGGCTTCGTCGTAGTTTAAAGATCCTAGGCTACTGGCTTGCAGCCCAAAAAACTGTTGGCAAATTGATTGTATAGATTGACAAATGTCTTTGTCCTCCTGTCCTCTAGCTTGATTTACCAAGACCCCAACCGTACGGGCTGAAACAACCGATCCTAATTGCCTAATTTCTTCTGGGAACTGATCGTAAATTGATCTAAGTTTAGATAGGTAGCCATCATTTAATGAGGAGGAGTTGGTTTGTCCGATGATTCTTTGAATTTTTTCGGCTGTTCTGCTTTTACCCATGTTGTAGGCGGTGTTGGATATGAGCTTCCAAAGATGGGCCCTAAGGAATACATATGCATTTTCAATTGAAGTTGGTTCTGGAAGTACTGTCAGTATTCCACACACTGCCGTTGAAAAGAGCTCTATTGTATATTTTTGAGTGCCTGCCCCTAGATCAATAATAATATAGTCGATCGAGTAGCTATGCTGGGCCACACATAAGTCTTTCCAAAAGCGTGCCAATTCATTTTGAGTAAGGTTGTCTTTGTTTGATTCTGTTGAACAAGCACCGGCTATGATAGCTAGTCCGGAAATAGGTGATGGTGTGATCAGTTTGGTAAAGTCGAACCTTGGTTTGTGAAAGTATTTTGAGAGGGTCTCGTTGGGAAAGGATTGTCCAAAGTACGTATGCAGATTAGCGCCACCCATGTCTAAGTCTATGACCAGTGTTCTATAACCCGCCTTTGCAAGTTCACAGCCTACATTAGCACTAACCAGGCTCTTTCCCACTCCGCCTTTGCCACCGCCGACAGCAATAATTTTTGGTATTTGATGTTTCTGGGGTAGTGGTGCCCAGATAGGAAGGCCAGCACTATATCCACGGTCTGGTATAACGGGTGCTCTATTAAAGGGTTTTCGATTTTTTGGCAGGCTGACTTCCTTTTCTATCATTTAATAGCTCCCCCACTGTATGCACTTGTTTGGAATATGGAACCATCGATATTCACGAGGATGTGATGTAAATGTTGTTCGTTTGCGTGGGCTATGTCCGCCTGATTTTTGGCTGTTAAAAAGAAGTGGAAGATTGTCACTTTTTAAATTTTCTGGAGACCTTTTCCTCGAGCCTGTTTTTAACGAGCTACTTTTGGTTAGATCTATAATTTGAATACATGGGTAAGAGATTAGGGGTACTAGCATTTTTGGAAAGAGTTTTTTTTTCATGGCTAATTAAGAATTCCCCTGGTATTCCGACTCGTATTTATACCAGTATAGCACTGCGGATCGACCTATGGCACTTACAAAAGCTGAAAATTGTTCGAAAAGTCGACTATATGACTTCGTCATCATTGGTAGCGGCCCTGCTGGGGTTGCCGCTGCAGTTCAGGCTTCTAAAATTGGTAAGCGGGTTGTTATAGTTGAAAAACATCCTGAAAAATTGGGTGGTACCTGGTTGCATTTTGGTACGATCCCATCAAAGACTATCCGTGAAGTACTCGCAACAGTGCAGAGCCTCCGGCCACATTTTGGTGAGAAGTGGGTGAGTCGCTTGGTTAATGGATTATCGATTGAGCAACTAATGGAGCGGGCGCAATCCGTATCGGCTGATGAAGAGGTTTTGGTTCTGAAGCATTTAAAAGCTAATAATATTGAAATAATTCGTGGTTTTGGCTCTGTTGCTAGTGGCACATCTGTTAAGGTGCACCCTGAGCAGGGTGATCCTTTTCTTATTGATGCCCGGAAGATAATGGTTGCTACGGGCTCCTCTCCTCGCAGGCCAGCTGATGTGCCATTTGATGGTTGGCGAATTCTCGATAGTGATCACTTGCTATCTATTGAGACACTGCCTTCGTCTATTATGATCTATGGTGCAGGTGTGATCGGGTGTGAGTATGCTTGCATATTTGGGGCTTTGGGAATCAAAACTACGATTGTAGATGTAAGGTCAAAAATTATGCAAAATATTGACCAAGATCTTGCGGTTCATCTGCAGAAGATGATGGAAGTATTGGGTATTAATTTCATTCTTGGAAAATCTTTGAAAAAAATATCTACTGCATCCAGTCATGCTGTTTTGGAGCTAGCGGACCGAAAAGTTGAAGCGGAAGTCTGTTTTTTTGCCGCTGGTAGGGTATCTCAGACGAATGGAATGGGATTAGAAGATCTTGGTATAGAAACTAACGCTGCAGGTGCAATAACTGTTAATGATTACTTTCAAACAAAAATATCTACGGTATATGCTGCTGGTGATGCTATTGGTCCACCGGCCCTGGCGTCAACCTCGCTAGAGCAGGGTCGTATTGCAGCAAATCATGCTTTTGGCAACAGTAACAGGACGTTTCCGAGGGTTTTTCCACTTGGTATCTATACGATCCCTGAGTTGTCTTCGGTCGGTTTATCTGAAGAGAAGGTTAAGGAGTCTGGTGAAGCTTATGTGGTCGGTTCTGCTATGTATGATGAAGTAGCTAGAGGCTGTATTCGTGGTGAATCCCATGGTTTGTTGAAAATAATTGTAGCTAAAGAAAATCAGAAAATTCTCGGTGTGCATATAGCTGGCTCTGATGCGGCCAACTTAATCCATATTGGTCTGTGTTGTATGTTAGCAGATTTACCTATAACTGCTCTTGTAGACTCAATGGTATTTAACTACCCAACGTTAGCTGAGGCGTACAGAGTTGCCGCTTTTAATGCTATAAATAAGTTAGATAACTGAAGCGATCTCAGGCTAGGGTTTGCGTGGGTTTTCCGTTTGTGAGCGTTTGGATTCTTTGTGCCGTTTCGATGATGCGAAAACTGTCAGGAAGAGGAATGCATTAGCACAGAGAGTTCCAGTGAAGAATATTAAGAGTAGTTTTTTTTGGTAAGCCGTTAGAGGTTTTGCTGTTATCAACCTAGATCTCCTTTAATCTTTAACAACTCGCGGTATATTTCAGATTTTGTAATTCCGGAAGCATTAAACATCTTGGTTATTTCTTTTAGGTGTAAGCCTTTCTCAAGCTGCTCTTCAAGTAAAGGCCGCAGTTCGGCAATGGTCATAATTTTTTTTGCGTTTGGATAAACCATCACTGACGCTTCTCCTTTCATCGTTTTGGCATCAGTCCATGCGAGTGCTTCCTGTATTGCGCAAGTGATGGTTTCCTCGTGAAGTTTAGTTAATTCCCTGCCAATACATATTGATGCCTCTGGGAAAATTTCTGCAATTATCTGTAGGGTTTTATTTAAGCGGCGTGGACTTTCGTAGAAAACTATTGAAGCATTTAATTGCTGCCAGCTTTCTACCTCCTGTCGAAGTGCCTGGGCTTTGGTTGGCAGAAAGCCCAGAAATAATATCCGATGATTGGGGAGTCCTGATATGCTGATCAGGCTTGTTAGTGCTGATGGGCCGGGTATTGGGTGGACGGTGATGTTGTTCTTTCGAGCTTCTGCGATCAGTCGGAAGCCAGGGTCAGAAATACAGGGAGTGCCTGCATCCGAAATAAGAGCAACGGAGACGGCCTCACTTTTAATGGTTTCGATTATAGACTTAGACTTGCTGACCTCGACCTCATCATAATAGCTTACCAGCCTTTTCGGTGATATATTTAGTGATTTTAGGAGTTTACCAGCTCGTCGGGTGTCTTCAGCGGCAATGACGTCGACATTGCCGAGAACTTGTTTACACCTTGGGCTAATGTCGTCAAGGTTGCCAATAGGGGTGGCTACTACGTATAAAGCTTGATGCAAGAGAATTATCCTCAAATTGAGGTGATTGAGCCCCTCTGGGCCGACGTCGTACTATATATACGTTTTTCTTCGGACGCAAGTGGGTCAGTTGGCCGATTTACATGAGATATTTGCGGCTTGTGTGCTAGAATCGGAAACGTTCTATCTCCTTTAGACAGCGCAATACGGGAGAACCTATGCCTTGTTATCAGGGAGCGATCTTTGGACTCGGTGTTCATACTCTGAAAAGGGGTGTCTGAAGGGGCATTGATCCACCCACCTCATGTCGGTGGGTTCACTTAGCATTGCGTGACTTTATTGGAGTTAGGACGCCTTTATGACAGTAAGTAAAAACAAAACACTGTTTTGTTCTTCGAGAGTAGCCGGGCTGCAGCTGTCTGGCACTGTTAGCATTAACGCAGAAGTTGTTAGAATGATTGCTCAAGGTGATAAAGTGCTTAACTTTACTGTCGGTGAGCCTTTTTTTCGTGAACCAGAAGCCGTTCGTCAAGCTCTAGTGCAGCGTTTGACGACTAAAAAGAATGGTTACAGCATGCCGGGCGGTAGTTTGGTGCTTCGGGAGGCTGTT
>MDTC01006167.1_pt1 | contig 11534 bp, 12 predicted proteins | sample 811181 | NCBI WGS metagenome assembly MDTC01 (sample SAMN05326644, study PRJNA326480) | marine metagenome | isolation source: seawater | place: Pacific Ocean: North | collected 2011 | reverse complement strand
TAGACCAGCAATTGATAACAGTCCTTTACTTGGATCAGGTAATACAGATCTTAAAAGAGCTTTAAATAGCTCAGGTATTTTTGCCAAGAATTCTCCCATAGTTGGAAGACTTGCCATAAAATTTCCTATTTTTTCTGGTAAAGAAATTATACCATTAATAAGTCCATTTATTGCTCCAAATACAAATTGGAATACTGATTCTACTCCATCAACAAGACTTCCAAATAGATTTTCAAAAGAAAAGTTATCTAAAATTCTTGATATAAAATTGCCTTCTCCAAGAATTTTTTCTGACAGCCATGATATAGCTGATTTTAACATATCTAATGGAAGACCAACAAAGCCTACTAAGAATCCTTTTATACCACCAAATAATCCTGATATAAGTTTACTTTCTCCTTTAGCTGTATCTTCTAAGCCGCCAAATATTCCTTTAACCGTATCAATAATACCAAAAATAATTGTTAATGGTAAAAAGAAACGGCCTAAAACTTTACCAAATCTAAAGAAGGCGTCTTTAGTTGTTTTAAATAATGTAAAGAATGGGTTCAATACAGTAGCAAGAGTTTTACCAACACCTTTTACAAGGCCTGGAACTTTACCTAATGATTTTAATTGTGTACCAAATAATCCTTGTTGTGGTTTTGGTATTTTACCAGCAAAAGCTTCTGCAATTTTTCTAACTGGATCTGCTAGATCTCCTACTAGGGCAAATATTGCTCTGGGTATTTCCATTGCAAAATTAAATATGCCCGTACCAAAAGTTTTAAATCCGCCTAGTATAAAAGCAGTAAGACTTCCAGCCTTTATAAAACCTTTAGAACTCGTAACAAATTTAATTGCGGCTCTTATACCATCAACTACAGCATCAAATAATTGTGTTATTCTTGCACCTACAGCTGATACTTTAGTAGCTGCTGTACCTCTTAAGTTTTTTAATGGTTTTGTAATGCTATCAAGAAACATATCTAATTGCATAGAAAGACCAAGAGCAAATCCAAGAGCTCTTGGCTTTATAAATTTCTTAAGTGATTGAAATAAATCTACTACTAAATCTATTATTTTTTGAAAAGGTAATCTTAAGTTCTTTTTACCATCTTTATCAAATGTAAAGAAAAGTCTTTCAAAAAATCCAGTTATTATACCAGCACTTAATCCAGCTATGGTACCAATAACGGCGCCAACAGCACCTACTAAAATACTAAAGAATCCTTTCGAAAGTTTGGCTACTTTATTTTCTTTCAGATTACCAACTATTTCTCCCAATAAATCGTTAGTTTCTTCAGCTCTTGAAGCTGCTTCTCTTTTATCCTCTAAGTCTTTAAGAGAACTTTTTTCTACCATTTCAGAAGTTAATTTACTTAAAGATTCACTTAATGCTAAGAATCCAGAAGTATTTGTACGTAGTATTTGAGCCTGTATTGATACGTTATTACGATCAATATTCATTGATATACCAAGTTTATTATTAATATCTTCTAATACATTAGTATCAGGAGTTTCTTTTCTTTCTCTTGGTTGAGGCGCCGTTTTTTGGCGCTGCATATCAGCTTGTTCTTTTATAGATTTGTTATCTTCTTCAGCCATTATTTGTCGCCATTAAACGATTTACTTGATTTGCTAGTGCCGGCATATAAACCAAACCATGCAGCACCTGCGCCTACTATAATACTTATAAGACCTGATTGCTCAAGTGTAGGGTTTTCTAGACCCATAAACCACATAGTAGAATAATAAAGCAAGAATATGTAGATACTTAAAAATGCTCGTGGAAATATTCTCCAAGCATCAACAGCGTGCGCTAAGTGAATCCATTTTTGATATGGATTTTTGCTTGAATCAACTGTTTTAGTATCTACTTCAAGTTCTATCTGTACTGTCTTTTTTTCTATTTCGCTCATCGCATTTTCCTTTCTTGTTCAGCTTGACGCTTATTTTCTTCTTTAATATATTCACTTAATAATGTAACATATATTTCTCTTTCCCATGGCATCATTTCGTTTAATTCACTTAAACTATAATTATGATGCTGCATCATCGCGAAATTAATCTTATAATGATTTACAAGACTATCGTGAGAGAGGCCTAAGTAAAAAAACTTTGAAGCCCTCTTACTTCAGTATTATTTTCATGCCCACAATTTACACATGTAAAAATCAAATCCGTTTTAATTGATGGCATATTATCAAAGAAAGATCCTAATTTTTGGAACTGTTCGCTATTCATTCCATCAATAAAATTATCTAATTCTTTTTGACTAATATCAGATTTTTCATGAATCTCATCAGCATCAAAAATATTAACTATACACATTTTTAAAAGAGACATAATACCTTCTACTTTTTCCAATTCTTCTGGTTTAAAGGCGCTTATATCTTTAAATGATGGATAACGCATAGTTAAACCAACATCATCAGTTAACATAATTGTCTTATCTTCTTCATCAATTTCCGGAACATCAAGCTTATCTAAGTCGACTTCAATATCATTATTTGTGTCGCATTCTGCGCACTTCATAGTAATATTAATTCCTTCACCTACAGATTTTTGTCGTAGATTAATGAAGAGTAATTCAACATCAAATACTGCCAAATTATCAACATTAATATCATCAAGTACACATGCTTTAATGATATCTGAAACAGCTGCAAGAATCTGTTTTTGATCATTAGATTCCATAGCTATCATAAGTATTTTCTCTTCCTTAACTAAATAAGGTCGAAAGGATACTTCCTTTCCAAGACCTGGTACATATACTTGGTACCTAGCCGAGTTTAATTGTGGTAAAGCCATTATATTCTCCTATAGCAATTCAATTATTATATAATATTTATAATCCTATCTGCAACACTTTTAGCTGCTGATCCAAGACTGCCCAATGCATCTTGTACTTCAAATTTATCATATGAAAATGTTACACTTAATCTTTGTAGTGTATCAGCACTTTCATTACTTAAAGCTAAACCAGAAATACTAGTTGGAAAAGCATTAATTAATTTGACACCATACAATGGTAGATTTTTTTCTTTGTCTACTTGTTGTATCATGATATCTGCAACAAATTCTTTTTTAAAGTTTACTGCATATTTATCTACATCAAACACTAACTTTTGCCAATTGTCAAATACTGTTTTCATGTAAAAATCTTGTGTTATGATAAATTCCATAGTTACATCTTCATCAATAAAATTTGTAACATATTTTTTTGTTTCTTTAAATGTCTGGTATTCTGCAGTTTGTATCTGTCTTCCTGGTATTGAAGTTGATATAGCAAGTAAGGATAAATCTCTAGGATCATTAATAAACGATTTTAATCCACCACCAGCTAGAAAAGAATTAACTAACGATCTAGGGTTAGTGTTTAATAATGACTGTGTGGGTGGATTAAATATAACATTAAACCTATTTTGCATGACCACACCGCCATGATTTTTTATTGAACTTTTTAAATCATCTATTGACTTTAACATTATGTTACCTTATATGCATCTCTGCTGTATCTCCAGACAGATTGATCTTTAACTTTCTTAAACTGTTGTGTTGGTAAGAATACTGCTATTTCCCAATCAGTCATAGGTACTCTTACTATTCTAGATTTTACATGATCCATTAGATACATTTTAAAGCATGGTCTAAACTCTTTATATTTGTTTACACCTTTTAATGTATTATATCTAAGTCTTGCCAACCTAGTTGTATCTGTAACTTTCTTTGGAGCTAAATTCATAAGCTCATCCAAAAACCTAGCTCTTACTCCTGGAGCTAAGTAATGTAAATTAAGTCCTTGAAATCCACCCTTGACTGGTTTAACTAATATTGTCAAAGGAAATTTGTCGTAGTATGGTAATTCATTTTTTAATTTTGGATCATAGAAATACATTACCATATCGCCTATCTTTGGATTAGCAGTAGCAGATAAAGCATCGTCTTTTAGTAACGCGTTACGATTAATAGTTTTTAAGTCATTAACCTTTCCACGGAACCAGTTCTGCGATGCTCGTGTGCGCGGAGTTACTCCTGCACGAAATGCGCCAGCCTGTAATGTATCAAATAAACTTGCCATAAATCTATTTATATCAAGACTTCAATAGTTTTATACCTAAATTTGACAATGTATCTTCGGTCCATATCTGAAACTTCCAGCCTTTATGATCTGCAAACTGATTAGCCGCCTCCCATTTACTTTGATTCTTTACGAATGTAACAACCTCATTGATATACCTTTTGGTTTTTCTAGCAGGTTTTTTAGGCGGACTAGTTTCTTTCTTAGGCTTAATTTCGACCAATATACAATCACCGTTATCCATCTCTACGAATAGATCTATAAAATAACGATGTATCTTATTGTCAGTTTTACATTTGTATGGTATAACTACCTCTTCAGAATTCCAAGATTTAACTCGTGTATTTGATTCACACCATTTAAATGCTTGCCTCTCCCATAGAGATCGATATACTACATTTTTGTAGTCGCCTATATATTTTTCAGGCTTCTTTATTTTGTATTTCCCTTTGTAACTCATATAAATACTCTTATAGTTTATAAATAGTATAGTTATTTATATAGGAAAAATACATGAGTACACTTGGCACAAAAATAGCAGAAGAATTTAATAAGTTAGATATAGCAAAAACTGCGAGTCCAAAAGGGAAGGGGAGTACCATTTTAAGGTATCCGCTAGATCTAGATCAGGCATCACAAAATTTTATTAGATTTGAAATCGTAGACAGAGCAACTCAATTAGAGCAAAAGTCTATATATTTATATACACCTATAGGATTTTCTGTACCCGATGGAGCAACATATAATCAAGCAGATTTAGGTATAGTGGGCGGAGCTACTGATGCAGCTGTAGATACAGCCACGGGTCAAAGAGAAATTGGAAGCGCTCAAAATGCAAAGGACTTAGCTGGAGCTGTTATAACAAAAGCTGTTAGTTCTGGTGGAACAATAGGAGCAGCTTCATTAATTCAAAGTGGTACAGCATCTAACCCGTATACTAATGTGGCATTTCAAGGGACTGTTTTAAGATCATTTAATTTTCCGTTTAAATTAATTGCTGAATCTTCAGATGAAGCAGAGCAAATAAGGTTGATTGAAAATACATTTAGGAAATTTTTATATCCTGATACACAAGATTCAGAATTTCTTTTAAAATATCCACCTTTATTTAAAATAGAATTTGTCACAAAGGTTGGAGATAATATGTTAAGAAATAGATTTATGCCATTTATTAATTATTGTTACCTATTAAACATGACAACAACATTTAATGAAACTACAAATTTATTTCATACTAGCGGTCAACCAACAGAAGTATCTTTATCACTTACATTCCAAGAATCAAAAGCTATGATTAGAAAAGATTTATATACTGATCCAGATAATTTTGATAGCGCAGATTATCATGGACAATATGATTCTCCTGTTAATATACCGCCAGTAACTGAGGGAGAATAATGGCATATTTCGAACAATTTCCAAGAATAAATTATGACTATAAGCGTGATGGTATTATACAAAAGTCTGTAGATTTATTTAGACAAGTAAGACCATTACAAAATTTTGTAGATAATGTATCATCATATAAGTTATATGATATACCTAACGGCCAAAGACCTGATATATGTTCTATGAATTTATATGGTACACCAGACTTTTATTGGACCTTCTTTGTAATTAATGAATTTTTACACGATGGAATGACTGTATGGCCTATGTCTCCAGAAAATTTATATGACTATATTAATACAGAGTACCGTGGTATTGTAGTAGAAACAAGACCAGATATACAAAGAAATACTGATGGTGGTATTACAGATTTTAGAGACTCATTAGCGGGTAGATATAATGTCGGTGAAAGAGTATATGGTGGAACATCAGGAGCTGCTGGAACATTAGTTAAGAAAGACTTATATTTAAATCAGTTAGTAATACAAGATGTAGTAAACGGCGTAACAGGTCAGAATCCACAAGAAGTTGCAATTATAAAGACTGCTGCTATATCTACATATAATTCCGGAACTAATAAGACTACAATACCATTAAGATCTACCGATCCAGACATAGTAGCTAATCAAGTTTTAGTAAGAGCAACTAATGCCGCTGGTAACTCTGTAATTACAAATTCTTTTTCAACCGGTGGTGTTACATACACAGGCTCACAAATTGTTAATCAAATAACAGGTAAGAATTTAATTATTAATGGTAATCATCCAATACCTAATGGACAAGAACTATACTTCTATCAAATAAATAATGGTATTACTGGTGGTCCTTTTATTGGAGATGGTGTGGGTAATAATAGAGAAACTATTAAAGGAAATACATCAACCGATTCAGTAACAACATGGAAGGTATATAACTATAGCGAAGCTCCGCATCACTGGTTTGTAGATGGCGATGAACAAGAAATACAAGTATCTAATGCAAACTTCTTTTCAGTAACTGATAATGCAGCCACTAATGAAATTATTCAGGTTGGTTCAGTTGCTGCTCCAACTTTTACAAGTAATAGAAATTACTTATTTGATCTTAATGAATCAAGATCAAGAATTCGAATTGTCGATCCTGCATATATCCATAGATTTGCTCGCGAATTTGAGACAGTATTAAATGGCTAGAGGACAAACTCACGGTAAAACATCAGGTTTTAAAGTTGCTACTACTCAATCGTATGTTAGAGACTTTGTCAAACTATTTCCAAATAGTGCGGGTGATGAATTTACTGATATAAAACAACTTATTAATAGAATTATATTTAAAGAAAATATAAGACAAGGCTCTATTATATGTGAAATTGATGTATTAGATGGTTTAAACATGTTAGAAACATTTAAACTGTCTGGTGGAGAAAAAGTAGAAATACAATTAAGTCAAAATACTCCACTAGGTAATAATAAACTTAGAAAAACGTTTTTTGTATCTGATATAATTAATCATACTAAGCCTCGGCCGGGATATCAAACATATCAATTGATATGTATATCAGAATATGCATACTTAAATAATCTTATTCGATTGGATAGAGATTTTTCTGGATCTCCTGGAAGTCTTATTAAAAATATTTTAAAGAAAGATTTAAGAGTAAAAGATGAAGATATTTTTAAGTGTAACACTGAAAGCGGTAGTATAATTCAAGGTATATATCCAAAGTTAAAACCATTAGATGCTATTAACTGGCTAAAAAGGAATGCGTTTGATGAAAATACTCCGTTTTATTTTTATGATACGTTACATAAAGGATTGATACTTAACTCGTTAAAAGAATTAATTAATGAAGACAGCGATATTGAATATATTCATAAGCCTTATTTTGGATTATTTAAAAATGAAGAAGAAGAGTTTGTAGACTCTAGAAAAAGAGTTAGAAAATTATCTTCTAATTTAGGTATGTCTAAATTTAATCAGGCTGGTAAAGGTAGTTATAGTTCATCATTAACGTCAATAGATATTGCAACTAAAACTGTAGTAGAAAATTTTGATTATCGATATAATGATGATTTTGCTATAAAAGAACATAAGCTTGAAGGTAAAACGCGGGCAGGTAACAAGCCATTTTCAAGTGAAACTAAATTTTTAGATAGAGAATTAAATAATTTTCCTCAATCTAGAAGATTTAACTTATCACTTAATTCATTAGCATTTGATAAGAAAAATTATCATGATCATGTTCCATTATTCATTCAAAAGTCTGAAGCAATAAAAAATGGATTTGATTACATGTCTTTAGAGTTAATATTAAATGGCGACTTTAGATTACATTGTGGTAAAATGGTTAGTATAATTATACCAAAGGCTACTTCAAAAGGATTAACTAAATCAAATAAAGAGATTGATGAAGTGTTAAGTGGTAGTTATATAGTAACAAATATAATTCATGAGTTTAATATGGATGAATATGTAATGAATGCAGAACTTAAAAAAGATTCTACTTTAATATCATTAGAAGGCAGCATTAATTTTAAACTAGGTGTAACGGACGAAATATAATGAGAGAAGATGATTTTATAGCACAAAAGTTTCACTGGTTTACTGGTACTGTAAAGGATATAAAAGATCCAAAGAAACTAAATAGAGTTAAAGTAAGATGTATAGGCTATCATAAAGACGATATAGCTACAGATAAACTACCATGGGCGACTGTCATGATGCCAACAACTTCTGCTTCATATAAAGGAGTAGGTGGTAATCATCATTTAGAGGTTGGTTCATGGGTGGTAGGATTCTTTAGAGACGGTATGTCTGCTCAAGATCCTATGGTTATGGGATCTATTGCAACTCAAGAAGATGGTGTATTAGATATACCAACTGAAGCTCAGTTAGCTGATCCTACTAATAAAGTATACAAGTCTAATGCTGGTCATTTAATAGAAATTGATAATACATCAGGCGCTGAAACATTACGTGTTACACATGCCAAAGGTGCTGTAATTACTATTGATAAGGATAATAACTTATCCATTACTAACTCTGGTACAACAAGTATATCATCAGCTGGTGCTATTACAATTACATCAGCAGTTAAAACAACTATAGTATAATGTCTTTACCCGCATTACAAATAGATACACCTGAATGTCCAGCTGTATTGTTACCTACACCAGCAAATTTATCAAATGTATTTGGTAAACTAGCTACCTTTCCTGGTAAGTTAACTGCTCTTGCTGCTACAACAGCAAAGGAAGAAGCTGAAGAATATTTAGAACAAGCTAAACAGTTACAAAATACTATTGATGGTTTACGCACTGCATTTGCTGCATATGATCCTAAGTTTGAGAAGCTTAGTATACCTGAAAAAGAATGGCAAATAATGATACAAAGGTTAATTGAAGAATATCCTATGTATATACAAGCTCAGATAATGTCATTAATTAGTAGTTTTGTAAGCTTTAATTTACCTATCATGGGTTTGTCTATTGATGTAGTAAAACTAGCGACTGATAGATCATATTTAACTACACTAATAGCTAATATAAGTGGTGATGAATTAGATAGATTATATGCGTTACTACCATCTGAATATAAACTATTTGATGGTGAATATGGATTAGAAAATTTAGATCTAAAGAAAAAACAAGTAGTAGATTATATAAAGAATGAATCAGCTAAATTCATGAATGGCCAACTCTTTACTGGGTTTGGCGGACTTATAAGTGCATTTGATGAGATATGGGACGCATTAGGATTACCTGCGTTACCAGTTCCTTTAAGTTTAGATGTTAAGAGTTTAGTAGATGCTGCAATTGCAAATGCTAAAGATGATGCTGCTAAGTTGGCTGCTCTTAAAGATATTAGTATAGCTGGATTTAAAGTTGACTCATTATTAGGTGGAGACATAGTAGATGACTTTGAATCATTAGAGTTTCAAGTTGCTAGAATAAATTCTAAGTTAAAAGAATTTGCTGAAGGTTATCAACTTTTTTTATTAAGAGAGTGGATGGGAAAGGTTACATCTTTCTTTAGTGCGATTGGTTTAAGCGCATTAACACAATATGCGACGCTTAATTTTTGCACGTTTTGTGGGTTAGTGGGTATATCAACAACCATTGATTTAAGTTCGTTTAATAACATATCACAAATAGCTGCAACTGAAACTAAAACTTTAGACCAGGTATTAGAAGAAGCTGAAGAAGATGTATAAATAGTTATATGGCATATTATTCAGGCGACATATCAAACTCAACAGTAGCCGCGGCCGACAAGTCGAAGGTTAGTATTGTATCAAGGAAGAAAGCTCATAGTGATTTAAACTTAAAGCTTACACGTCATCCTATACGTAAGGATATTATACCATTAAAAGATGACGCTGCTATTAAAAATGCAATTAAAAATTTATTAATAACAAATTTCTACGAAAGACCATTCCAACCGGCCAAAGGAGCGAACTTAAGAGGTTTACTCTTTGAACCAGCAGATGCTATTACAAAATATGAATTATCATCTGCCATTAGAAAATGTATAGAATTATTTGAACCAAGAGTAAAAGTATTAAGTATTAATATAGCGGATGAAACAGAAAGAAATGCATATCGAATTAATGTTCAATTTCAGATAATAGAATTTGACAGCAATCAAGAAGTAGAGATTGTTCTACAAAGGTTAAGGTAAAACTATGGCTACAAATTTAAATGTAACAGAATTAGATTTTGATGATATCAAAAGTAATTTAAAGAATTTTTTAAAGAAACAAACTGTCTTTAATGACTATGATTTTGATGGATCAGGTCTTAATGTATTGCTAGATATACTAGCTTATAATACACATTATAATGCAATGGCGGCTCATTTATCTTTAAACGAAGCGTTCTTGGACTCAGCTCAAATAAGAGGTAATGCAGTTTCAAGAGCTCGTATGCTAGGTTATGTACCTTCGTCTCAGCTAGCACCAAAGGCTACTGTAAATATAGTAATAGATGTATCAGGTGAAACTGGTACTAAGCCAACTAATTTGGCATTGAATCGTGGTACTAAGTTAAGTACTACACTTGATGGAGAAACTTTTCAGTTTGTTACACTATCAACTCAAACTGCTACTATAACAAATAACACATACACTTATAATAATGTAGAAATAGCTGAAGGATCATTTAATTCTATTAAATATAGAATTGATAATGATATATCCAATCAGAAATTTCAAATACCTCATTTAAATGTAGATACATCAACGTTACGTACTCGTGTACAAGCTAACGAAGAGTCTACATCTTTTGATATATACACATTATTTACAACGTTACTTAATGTAGATTCATCTACTAAAACCTATCACTTACAAGAAAACTCAAATGGATTCTATGAGATATACTTTGGTGATGGTGTAACAGGCACAAGGCCATCTAATAATAACATAGTTACATTAGACTATGTTTTTTCAAGTGGTGTGGAAGCTAATGGTGCTTCAACCTTTACAATGACTGATTCAATTGGTGGGTTCTCTAATATAACACTTACAACAGTAAGTAACGCTTCTGGTGGTGCTGATCAAGAAACACTAGAATCAATTAGGTTTAACGCACCACTTACGTTTACATCTCAGAATAGAGCTGTAACATCAGACGATTATCGTGCAATTATTCAAAGAGAGTTTTCTAATATATCTGCCATATCTACTTGGGGTGGTGAGGATCAGGCCACACCAGACTATGGTAAAATATTTATTGCAATTAAACCAAAGACCGCTGATACACTGACAATCTCTGAGAAGGCACGAATTACAGGGACTATATTAAAAGGTAAGAACGTTGTATCAATTACACCAGAGGTAGTTGACCCTAACTATTCATTCCTTGAGTTAGATGTAGCATTTAAATACAATCCAAACTTAACAGATAGAACTGCAGTTGATCTTAAATCAGTTGTATCAGATACTATCGATGATTACTCATTAAATGAATTAAATAAGTTTGATGGTGTATTCAGGCATTCAGCTTTATTAAGAGCTATTGACTCAGCTGATCCAGCGATTCTTAACTCAACAGTTAGACCATTCTTATTTAAAACATTAACACCTATTAATACCGCATCAAAT
>MDTC01033816.1_pt1 | contig 11535 bp, 9 predicted proteins | sample 811181 | NCBI WGS metagenome assembly MDTC01 (sample SAMN05326644, study PRJNA326480) | marine metagenome | isolation source: seawater | place: Pacific Ocean: North | collected 2011 | reverse complement strand
ATTTCACTTGGCCCCATATAGTAAAGTAAACGCCCTGCGATAAAATGCTTAAACGCATCGCCACAAACAGTATGCACGACACCAGCAGCATGCGCAGAAAAGTTAAGACAATCAAGCAAAGACCAATAAAAAACCGGGGACTCTTGAATACACTCTTCATCACTAAGCGATGCCAAACGACCGACCGAAAGCCTGAGATTATTGACCCTACGACCAGAATTCCAAGGGCTCTCAAGATAGACCGCCAATTGATTAAATACTAGCTCGATCGCACGTTGCGAAGACACATTCTCAGACCAAATAACGCTAGCAGCACTTCTTAACACATAGCTTAGTAAATACAACGAGTCCCCAAGATAATCTGCACTATCTTCTCCTGTAATCAGGAATCGAGATAGGTCACGAACAATCAACATGAGTAAAGCCGTATGAGAAACTTCATTAGATAGATAAAGGTCGACTCTGGACTGATACAAATACACCTGTCCATGGTATAAATCACTACTCAAACACATCACAATCAGCTGCTCTTGCAATGTTGGTTTACGCTGAGTTTGGCATAATAAATCAATGCAAGTGATACAACGCTTCAACAACCGATCATCTTTTTGGACATAACGAATAAAGCCTCGTGAAAATTGCACCAATTTATCAATATCAAAGTCTGACTTTGGGCATACCAGCTGATAGATAATAGGCACAAGATGTTGATGTTCCAATAATAAAGAAAATCCTCTTTGAACCGTATTCACCTTACGACGGTAACAATAAACATCTTCCACATAAATATCAGAGTGATAACAATTAAGCAACGCATGAAACAGACGACCATCAAGGGTATTCAGCAACCCAAGTAACCATAATGACAATGTAGGTCGAAACTGCACAACACCATCTTCGTCAAGCATTGATCGCTTGATGTATTCATATGAAACCCCCTGAGGAACTGATCCAAGTGCATGAACACCAACTTCAGCATAACGCCAGGTCTGATAAACAGAGCCTGGACGAAAAACCAATAGTTTGGAGAAATCAGATTTATGTTTGACAACACAATCCTTTAGCCGATTCAAGATCAACCAAAAAGCGTGAAATGAACGATAAATCTCGATAGGAATTTCAATAAACTGAGTTGTTTCAATCGAGTAACTATCCGCTGTTACCAGGGTTTTCAAGTCATTAAAGAGAGCAGGAATCGTTTGTCTAACAAACAAAAAAAACAATATATAATCAAGCGCTACAAAGTAATTAGTTGAGAACCAAATGTTCGAAATACGGCCGATCACCAATGTACTGGCAAACATTGCAAATAAATAACGCTGCGTAAGCAACTCCACAACATCTCCCAAACTCATTTGCGCGATATCCGAAAGACGATGATATGCATTTGAAAAATTTTGAATATTCTGATCATTATATCGCCATAATACAGCCAACATGACCACATCTATAAGTGGGGATATATTAAATTCGCTGAATGTAAAACACATAATATTAGGGTTATCGACTCGGCTAGATATAAAATGACCGATCTGCAAAATAAGCCAGACCCCAAGTAAGCGCATCATAATATCGTGACGATTGATGTGACTGGATTGAGACAACGATTGAGCAATCTCCGTGATAGAGTCATCTCGTCGCCGATCAACAGCCATCAGCTGAGCAGATTTTTGATCATCAAGACATAAAACAGCATGAAGCTCTTCGGACGATAACGTCCTTCCATGCAATATTTCTAGTTTCTTCTGAATCAACAATCGCGGTGAGGTTAACTCATGACTAAGCACAATATTTCCATTTTAAAAACAACGATCTAAATCTGAAAGATTTATAGATAAAAATTAACATGACAGTTTATGGAATTCAATCACTAAAAAATCACCTTGGGTGTTTACACAAAACACTTTATTAATCCATAATAGATTACACTATTGAGACAAATCATGCTAACCAAACTGTCAACCAGTAACGTACTATTTCTAACACTCATCGGCATTGAAGCCTCTTTAATAATATTATTGTCCATTTCCTTACAAGCATATATTTACCCGACACTATTTGCAATCATTCTCGTCTACATATCTATCCCAGCAATTGAACTATTAGAAAAAAAATGCCAACTACCGAGAGTTCTTGCGGTCGGCTTAATATTTTTTATACAATTTTTTATTATACTCGTCATCCTATTCAAAGGATTACCATTTATAATATTAGAGATCACAAGCCTATTAAAAACATTACCAGGCAAAATCACTTACTTAATGAACAATGTTAACGAGCTTGCAGGCCAGCTAGGCCTAGATCTTAACTTAGAAAATAGTCTAATCGAGCAAAAGATATCTAAGCTTTTTACAAACCTATCTGCCCTCGACACAAACGCCATCAAAAAAACATTCGCGATTGCTCAAGGTACTGCTAATCAACTCATCTCTACCATATCTTGGATTGTAAATCTTATCTTAATCCCTATTTTGTTCTTCTTCATTGGCATCCACTATGATGGAATACTCGAGGCCATCGAAGCATACACACCAATCAAGTATCGTGCTCATTTCAGCAATCTTTTACAAGAAATCAATCTGATCATCTCATCATTTTTACGAGGACAACTATTATTGATGCTAGCATTATCTATTTGCTACTCAATTGGCTTTAATATCGTTGGCGTACCTTACGCAACTGCACTTGGAATACTCACTGGCACGTTAAGCTTCATTCCTTTTCTTGGCACCATGACAGGGATGACCATTGCATTATTCAGTCTTTACTCAATACAAAGTACACTATACAGTTTTGCTGGACTTGGCGCCGTATACTGCATCACAGGCACTCTAGAATCGCTTGTTCTCATTCCATACTTCATTGGTAATAGTCTTGGCATGTCAACATTCACAAGCTTGATTGTACTCATCATCGCCACAAAAGAGCTTGGCGGCATTGGCCTCTTATTAGGCATTCCCATCGGAGCAGTCCTAAAACATATGTTTTTGTCTTTTGCTGCTGTCTGCAGAAACCACAAGATCATTTAATCCTAAAGAACGACCAACATTTGCAGTATACGTTCAGTAGATAAAATATTACAGCGACATGTTAAACCTATCACGAGACAATACAAGCCGTTCCTAACATTCTAAACCGGTTGTAGGAGATACCATAATCCATAGAAGCGGAAATTCAAATCCAACCAACAATCAAGAAATATGCTTATATGAAAGCCAAGCACTATCAGTCAACGATCATGACAAATCAATAAACCTATAGCATACCCTCTAACCACATTGATTTTTCTCGCCGAACGCCTTTGTTATCCCTACATCGATCTACCATAAACCAGAGCCACAAACCACCATATTGCAAGCACAGACATCTATTACATCAATACCTCCGCCAGATCGGTTATCATTAGTCAGAGAAAACCACGACTCTCATGTTCCTGCAACAATTTTTCTTTTTGTATCACAAGCATAAACCAATCATTGCAAATTGATGTAAATTTATCTTAACGATAATATCCACTCTGGCGGCTTGACGTACTTAATCAAATTGGACATTTCAAAAGTAAATTCACAAGCAAAAGTTAACCCGGTGGCCAGCTCATTGCTCTTCCGGCTATAATATGTAAGTGCAAATGAAAAACGGTCTGACATGCTCCAGCACCATTATTAACCACGACCCTAAAAGCATCATCAATACCTTGAAGCTTAGCAATAACCCCAACTTTGCTCATCAAGTGACCCAATAACTCGCTATCAGATGCAGTCGCATCAGATAAACGCGGAATGCATTTTTTAGGAATAAGCAACAGATGCACTGGTGCAACTGGCATAATATCCTTAAAACAGATGCAAATTTCATCTTCATAAACAATATCAGCAGGCAGTTCACGACGAATAATCTTACTAAAAACTGTATCGCTAGGTTTATCACTCATACTAAATTCCATATTATCTTAGAGACTCTATCTCATTAAGACTAAGCGTGCGTGCGCGCTCTACCAACATCACTGCAACACCGTTTTTGACAGGATAAGCAAGTCCACTCGCGGGACACCATAACTCTGATTGCGCTTCGACCCAATGCAAATGCCCACCAGTTTGTGGACAAACCAAGCAGTTTAGAAGTTTCTTATCCATACATCTCCAAGTTGACAGAAGTAACCACAAAAGATACAGTAAGTTAACACAAATACTTCCACTAAATCAATATGCACCAAATCGATATCACACAGCTGCATACTTACTTGCAGCTTTTCCCTGAAGAATCTGCCACAATAAACGCATTTGAACACTTTTTACAACAAAGCCAACCAATTAAACAGTCGATCAAGGGCTCAGCATGGATTATCAACGCTGAGGACAGCTCAGTTTTGCTTCATTTTGATCAAAGAAACAATACATGGACACCACACATCTGTTCAATCGAATCGAACAACACACAACAACCGCTGATTGATATCATCAAAACATCAATCATCGCATGTGTGAATCTAAGCAGCCCTCAACCGATTACGCATCACCCCTTCCATATACAGATTGGGCTCGATAAACAGGCAGAAAAACCGTTTTATTATTTTAATATTTGTTACCAGTTTCTAGTAGAAAATCGTGCACTTGATGCTGAGATCGATACTCACATGTGGGTACCACTAGTAGATATTTTGACAACTAAAAAATACGCCACCGTAAAACCGCTAGCAAAAAAATGGCAACTTATGCACTACAGTAACGCGATGGTTACCGATAAAATATAACGTCTGAGCGTCAGATCGTGGCGTTCTAGGAAATCAAGAGCCAATAATAAGTCTATTTTCATTGTCATGCTCAAGAGATCAAGAATGGTACGTAAAAGAAACGATAAGCGACTTACTCGCTGAAAGTATCATCATAAAAAGTCCAACGGCCAGGCAAACAGCAAAGAACGCTATTTACCAAGCCTATTTGAACATCAACTCTTATGACTTTACATCTTCTGTTTTAACATCATCATCAGTTTTAACCGGATCTGACATTGGTGTATCAGCTTTATCAGTCGTATCTTTGACGACATCGACTGAATCATCAACTGGTGTTGCCGCTACGATATCTTTTTTAGCATCTTTCGCGTCCTCAGAACCAGAGGCTGGTACCGCAGAAACAGGTTTTGTCACTGTGATATCTTGTTTAGCATCTGTCGCTTTATCTTTATGCCCGTCGTCTTTAGATACAACCGCTGCAGAAACATCTTTCACATCAGCAACGACCTTATCCGCAGCACCGGCAACAGAAACAACGCTCGATTCTGTGTTTTTACCATGATACGAAAAAAAGACAAGTGCAAGAATGACAATCACGATGATAGCCATATAACCCTTATTCATATAAACTCCTTATTTTTATTATACACAATTACCGTATAGACCATAAAAAAGGATGTCGCTGATTTTTTGATAAAAAATATCAGTAAAATTGTGGAGGCGGCGGGAGTCGAACCCGCGTCCGCTCATGCTAATCCTTCAGATACTACATGCTTAGCCACGTCAAAATACGAATTAAGCCCCAGACGGGCACAGGAACTTAATCGTTGCTCAATTAAATTTAACTACGACAACTTGAGCACATTGATCATAGCGATCTTGCGTCAATGACCGAAACGTTATTCGCACAAGCACAAATAGGCTTCGGAATCATTAGGCCGCTACGCGGTCTAGTGATTTATCAAACTCGACGTTAGCCGGAGCTAAACGCGCAAGTTTTTTTCTGCTAGTGTTTGCAGTTATATTTAATACTAAGTTGATAACGGGCTTACCTGACTGCCCGACATGCACATCCGGCCTCGTCAATCACGTCAAAGCCAAAGACGCCCCCATATCAATATGATAGCAACTAGCAGCTATAAAGTCCAATCTAATCATTACCAAATAGTTATCGGGGAACGCAAAACTGAGCCACCAAGGCATTCAATCCTTTGCTTGATCGCCACAAACTATCACTGGCGCTTGAAAAAGCGTCTTATTAGGAATCAGTGCGATATCACTGTCAGTTCGCACGTGTGTATAACGCAGATCAATTTGCACAACCTCACCGCCAAAGGCCAACACCTTAATATGATCACCAACTTTAAATGGCTGATGTAAAAGAATCATAACGCCTGATAAAACATTAGATAAAGCATCCTGCATTGCAAAACCAACCGCAAAACTGAATAGCCCTGTAACCGCAACCAAGCTTGTGACATCAACACCAATTGTTCCCAACGCACTAATTGTACCCATAACAACAACAGCAAGTTTCATAATTTTCATAAACAAACGTAAAATTTGCAAATGAGACTTATTAGCCGAGAACTTGAGAATTCTTGGTTCAATGACTCCAGTAATCAGATACCTAATGATTAGAAACACAGCCAACAATATGACTTCCGCAGGCAATAAATACAGTTGTAAATCAATTGCTCGTTGAATAAACCAATAAAATACTGGCCAATGCCAATTTTCAAACATATCGCTCCAAATTGCCTTCTATCATCACCTTAATAAAAAAGCAGGCAAGATGCAATCAACGAGCAATAGAATAACCCACATCATTATTGGAAAACCATTGCATATTTAAAATCTTAAATGCCTGGCATTGATCATGTCGCTGTTGACAATGTGAAAGATCAACCAGCTCCAGCGGCTGATCTTGCCAGGAGCAAGCAAAAACAGCTTTCGTACGCAACCCAGTGTCTGGATCAATTTGCCACTGTAAACATTGCGCACAAATACCCTTCAACATGCATTGCATGGGTCCACCAACATAACCGATAATCTTTGTTGAACGTGAATGCAACGGTACCGCACGACAGTAGTTTTCATAGCATGACTTAACAAACTTAAAACCACCATGAATAATAATGACCGCACACTGTGCCACTTCCTCGGCATTAAAATAAGATTCTTGGCAGCTCGGCAGCCATTTCACATAGTGTGTTTGGCCAACTGCGTCCAATAAATGCTTAGAAAGGTCAGAATATTGAACAAAGAAGTCAACAGAATGTGCAAGACCAGCATAATGCTTTCGGTATAGGCAAGCACTAAAAATGCGTTCCTCATCTGCAATAAGCATGACACGTTGATCCAAAACCTTTTTTGACAATCCAACACCACTAGGCCCCATCAACGAAACCAAGCCACCCTCCGGCACATGACATAAGGCACGATGGGCAGGCTTATCACAACACAGCACAAAAGAAAGCGTCTGAGCAGCAACATCATAATCAAAAGGCTGGCAATTAACCGCCTCACAACCAAACGCTTCAACGGTACCTGAGGAACCAAAAACATAGGCTTGTAATTTGAGCATCATACCAGGTTGAAATTTCTGCACTACCCATGGCGCACGAACCACAAACAGGTGATAATCTTCAAACAAATGATCCTTTTTTAAAAGTCTTGCGCTAAAAAGATCGGCCATTTGGTTCAAAAATTGATTAGAAAATGATTGAAGGGGCCCCATTGCATCTAAATGACGAAGAATATCGTGTGCAGCTGCTCGGCTACTGGCTAATGCTTTCACAACACTTCCGTGAAAACGAGGATGCAAGTCTCCGATAACCGATACACGCTTATCATCCAACCGATAACTAGTAAAAAAAGCACCTTCCTCAGAAGGGTCCGATGGGATATGAGTCAGACCATCTTGATCAAGCTTATTGAGCTGATAAAATGCGCCTGATCGGTTAAAATGTCCGCGATGCTCATATTCAAACGCTGTATTTGGCTGTGAGCCAGTCGCAACCAATATTGTGCGGGCGGATAAAGATCCGTCTTTTTTAGGTTCAGAAATACGCAATACGGAATAAGGCTTTCGGAAAGATCGTAATGCACCTTGTTGACCCCACCAAAGTTTAAGGTCTATCGTCGTTGAACTAACCGATATAACCTGCCAATAACCAAAAGTCTGCTCATCAAGACTCGCATCCTCTGAAAAACCAATAATCATACCTTGCGTAAATAATTGATCTGAAGAATCAACATAACACCGGCAAAAATCATGATAAAATTCAATATTATTCAGACTAACCGCCCCCCATTCCTGGGATAAAGACCAAGGTTGTAGACATCTTAAACGAGTAACATGACCACCACCATCAACATCAACAGAACAAACGTCTCGGTGTGTATAGATTGCTATGCCAGCATTAAGTGCTGACTGCAATTCGTCATGATTATTACGGTAAGCAGGCGCAAACTCAATCGCACGACGATACACCATGGACACACCACCCCACGCTTCAAGCAATGCACGAAAACAAACAGATCGACCGTCTCTAGCTGCCGCGCGTTTCTCTTGTACAACCAGTTGACCATGAGAAAACCATCGATTCAGACGATCATATTCTTGTTCAGAGAAGTATGACTTCACAACCGACTGCCCACGAAGCGAAATCAGTTTACTAAGCCTGTGATAAACAAGCTGAACCAAATACAAATAATAAGCCTGAGCTTCTGTGGCAGTATCAACAGCTGTCAGCCCTGCACCAATCACCACACAAGGCAAATTAAGAGCTAATGAGGTCTTATTATTTTCCCATTGAGCACCAAGCGTATGCAGGCTCATCAAAAAATCACTCGCTTGATGCATACCTTTTGCGAGACTATTTGACACATTGAGCGCTTTAGGTAGCCCAGCACCAAGCGCCAACACCAAATGACTAAAACCAAGTTTCCACGCATCCTCTACCGTAACAGTCCCTCCAAAACGACAATTACCCATCATGAAACAGTTCTGACGCCGCAATAAACTCAAATAAACAACGGACAAAAGGTTTTTATCCCATCTTGACGTTATGCCATACTCACAAACACCACCAAATCCTAGTTTTTCCCGTCGATCCAGCGGCTTTTTCAGAGATGAAAAATACTCAACAGGCTGCATCACATCACCATACGGCCAAGGTTCAAGCTGAGCACCATCCATACCTGTAACCGAACAACCCTGCATCCACAAATAATGCATCATACTGAACCCAGCAGGCCCCAGACCCATGACCAAAACCCGGTGGTTATTATCAGTACAAGGCACTGCGTCACGCTTTCGCAGGGGATGCCATTTCATGAGCAAATCATATAGCTCCACACCCCATCGTAAATCAAGCATATCGCTGACAATACGCGACTCTACTTGAGGCGTGTCGACGGGATCCTGCTTCTGATAAATACAAGACTGCATGCAGTCATTACAAATCCGGTGACCCGTAATAAGACAAAAAGGATTATCAATCATTGTGATAATCCACGCACTCATAGGTTGCTGATGACGCATAAACCAATGCATCTGTGAAATCTTTTGATCCAGTGGACACCCAAGTAACGTCTGCCCTTGCCGATTTTGTCGATAGCCTTGACTTAAATCACCTTTTTTTTGTAAAAATCCAGTTCGGCAATAATCAACAGATCGATCATGACAATACTGGCAATAATCAACATGTATCGCAGCCTGGTCAATACACCACTGACTCTCAACTAAAGTGAAATCATCTCTAGACAGCGGCACCTCTAAATCTGCAACAACAGAGCCCATATCAGCATCGATTGTCGCATGTAGACGCAATTGACCAATTTTGAGTGGTCGCCAGAAAACAAACCAGCCCAGAAATGCAGATCCAGCCGCATAACGTCGCTGAGCTTCAAGACACCATCGTCTGAGCTGATTGATCAAAACAAGATCAGTCTTTGAACATAATTTCACAGCCCATTCGATGACACAATTTTGAGTCAACGACTCATACGGTGTCTGCACCTGATGACACAGCCATTCTGTCAATGTTTCAAAATCCTGATCCGATAACGCAACATCAGGAACTTTTGATATCGGTGATAAAAAGCTTTGACGAAACAGAAGTATATTTTCATATGAAACATCAGAATAAAGCCGATAATAATCTGTCTCGATAGCAAATAGTTTGAGTAAAAACGAAGTCATCCATGGCGCAACAGCACACATCAAAAAATCATAACGATCATCAGAAAATGCTTGCGGATTTTCTCTAAAGTTACTCAATAATACGTGAGCATCCCAGTCCTTTCCCCGAAGATAATCATCAAATACCCCGTCAATACGCGCCAAACCTGCTCGGGTATACAGGTCATCTTGAGACAAACCAAATTCTAATTGAAGTTTCGACATTTCTCTATCCAGCAATCGTAGCTTTATTCTGTTTGATAAACGGGTTATACTTAAAAAATACTACCATAAAACTGGAAAAAACGCCATGCTAGATACGCTACAAAGAATTGTTTTATTGTGGAAAAACAAAAAGAACTATTATAAAAGCCCAATACACAAAATATTAGATGAGTGGGACAACAAACACTCTCTATCTCAGTCTCAAAAGCATGAATATCATAAACATTATCAAATCCATACAAAAAGAGATGACCCATCAGAGAAACAGAAATCACCCCGGACATGGCTTGAACAAGACGATATTCAATAGTAGAGTACCATCAACAAAACCGAAATAGATTGATTATGATTGAAAGAACATATAAACACAGTCAAATTGAAGAAGATATCAAACATCCGCAATTACGACCAAAAAGACTTGAAGATTACATCGGACAAAAGAAAGTCATTGACCCATTAGGCATTTACATCGATGCAGCAAAAAAAAGAAATGAACATCTTGATCACGTATTATTATTTGGCCCTCCAGGCCTAGGTAAAACCACATTGGCTCAAATCATTGCTCAAGAAATGGGCAGTCAAATTAAGCAAACATCAGGTCCAATATTGACCAAAGGTGGTGACTTGGCTGCCATCTTGACGAATCTTGAACCCAATGATGTTTTATTTATTGATGAAATCCATCGATTAGCACCAAATATCGAAGAAATACTGTACCCAGCCATGGAAGATTATCAAATTGACATTCTCATCGGAGAAGGCCCAAGCGCACGATCCATAAAGATTGATTTACCAAAGTTCACCCTTGTTGGTGCAACAACCAGAGCTGGCACACTAACGTCACCACTCAGAGACCGATTTGGCATCATACTGAGACTCGAATACTATGATGAGAATGATCTTGCAACAATTGTACATCGATCAGCAGACATACTCGCAATTAAAATTGAACCATCAGCTGCTAAATTACTAGCCAAGCGCTCACGCGGCACGCCAAGACTTGCCAATAGACTACTTAGGCGCATCAGAGATTATGCACAATCCAAAAACGAAACGAACATCTCGATAACAACAATCAACCAAGCATTAGAAATCATGGACATTGATAAACACGGATTTGATCACTTGGACCGAAAATATCTCACAGCGCTAATGGAGCAATTTAACCATGGACCCGTTGGCCTAGATGCGCTTGCAAGCTCACTTGGCGAAGAGAAAGCTACGATTGAAGACATACTAGAGCCTTATCTTCTACAACAAGGGTTCATCCATCGCACAGCACGCGGCAGAGTCTCAACGGAAAAATTAAAAGAAACCTTACACCACAAAGTTTAGACTAAACGTAATAAAGCTGCTACCCAACTCTTAAAAATGCCCCACCTACATCGAT
>MDTC01226270.1_pt1 | contig 11536 bp, 9 predicted proteins | sample 811181 | NCBI WGS metagenome assembly MDTC01 (sample SAMN05326644, study PRJNA326480) | marine metagenome | isolation source: seawater | place: Pacific Ocean: North | collected 2011 | reverse complement strand
TCCGGATTGGAACGCGATTGCTGGCGACGGCGATTCGATCAGTTCATGAATTGATGTGGGCCTTGTTGTTTCTGTCTGCGGTTGGGACCTCGCCGTTGGTTGCGATTCTGGCGATGGCTTTTCCATACGGCGGAACGCTGGCGAAGGTATTTTCTGAGCTCCTTGATGAAAGTGAAAGTTCGGCCGGAGAAGTGATTAGGGCCTCGGGTGGGAGTGGATTTACGGCCTTCTTCGCGGGAGTCGTAACCAAGGCTCTTCCGGATCTCGCGACCTACGCATTGTATCGCTTGGAATGCGCGGCTCGTTCTTCGGCGGTTCTGGGATTTGTGGGGATTCCGACGATTGGATATGAAATCAAAACGGCTTACGAGGATGGACATTATCATGAGATCTGGTCTTACGTGTATGCGTTGTTGATCGTAGTGGTTTTGTTCGAAGCATGGGGAGCTAAGGTCAGAGGATTGTTGACGAAGGGGACGCCATCGCGTGTTGATGAAGAGAAGGGGCAATCGTTGAGTGAACTTTGGCGGGGTCGGGGGCGTTCGTGGTTTTTAAGATTCTCTGTGGCCACTCTGGCTGTGGGAATAGCTGCCGGATGGATGGCGGAAGATCGATGGGGAGCGGGAGTGGGCTGGGAACAGCGGGAGAGGAATTTGGATCGCTTCACAGATGAAATGGTGCCCTATCCGGTGCGGGAGGCGGATGGTGATTGGAGTGTCTTTGGTTCGTGGTTTTCCGAAAAAATGTCGGACGGGGGAGCAGTCGCTCTTTGGCGGACGTTTCACGTGGGCACGACGGCGATTTTGTTAGCAGGAGGCTTGTCCTTGATCGGGATTCTATTTGCAGCGCGGACCTTGGCGTCATCCAATCCCAGAGGGGTCCGAGATGGTGGTGGCAAGATTCGCGGGCTTTTGGGAATGTTCCTCCGGGGGGCTTCGATGTTGGCTCGGGCCATGCCGGAATACATCTTGGCGTTTCTCTTGCTCCGGGTGTTTGGGCCAACTTACTGGGTTTTGATTTTTGCCCTCGCGATTCACAACGGAGGGATTTTGCTGAGATTGGGCGCGGAGGTCATCGACAACACAAAGAGTCAGGCGAGCGAGGTGATCTTGGCTCAGGGTGGCAATCGCTCGTCGGCGTATTTGGCGGCGATGATGCCGGCCGGATTCAACCGTTTGGTGCTCTTTTTATTTTATCGATGGGAATCGTGTATCCGCGAAGCGACAGTTCTGGGAATGCTTGGTGTGGCTTCCCTGGGCTTTTTGATTTCCGATGCGAAGGTTGCGTTCTTTTACGATGAAATGATTCTGTGGGTAGGTTTGGGAGCGGCTTTGGTTTTTGTAGGGGATCTTACGAGTGATTTCGTCCGGGGTAAGCTTAGGACTTTTGAGTAGAAAGATTCTAGGGAAAATGATCGTGGTGGGATGAAGAATCGGGCAACTTTGCGGGGTGCGCTTACTCACATTCTTATCGATTCTTCTTTTGCAGCCTCTGATGGGGGCGAAGCCGAATTTTATTTTCATTCTCGCGGATGACTTGGGATTTTCGGATTTGGGGTGTTATGGCGGGGAGATTGCGACGCCGAACCTCGATACTTTGGCCAAGAACGGGCTGCGGTTTAGCCAGTTTTATAATACTGGTCGTTGTTGGCCCAGTCGGGCGGCTTTGATGACGGGATATTATCCCCACCAGGTGCATCGCGATGTATTGCCTGGGGTCGGTGGAGGAGGGCGCGGGGTGCGTCAGGAATGGGCGCGAATGTTGCCGGATTTTCTCAAGCCACTGGGCTATCGCAATTACCACAGCGGCAAATGGCATTTGGATGGCAAGGCACTGGCGGCGGGATTTGACCATTCCTACGACACCCGGAATCAGGGGAACTTTTTTTCGAGCAAGGGGAATACTCTCGATGGTGTTCCGGTGAAGCCTCCGAGCAATGAAAAAGGCTACTACACGACGACCGCAACAGCGGATCACGCGATTTCGTGTCTGGAGGATCATGGGAAGAATCATGCCGGGAAGCCCTTCTTTCATTATCTGGCATTCATCGCGCCCCACTTTCCGCTGCATGCGTTGCCCCAGGATATCGCGAAATACCGCGATGCCTATTTGGAGGGTTGGGATGAGATGCGGAAGAAGCGCTTTGCCCGTCAGAAGGAGATGGGTCTCATCAATACCGAGTTGTCAGATCTCGAGGAAAAGGTCGGACCACCGTATCATTTCCCAGAGGCATTGAAAAAGTTGGGGCCGGGCGAGGTGAATCGGCCTCTCCCGTGGAAAGATCTCAATGACGAACAGCGGCGCTTTCAAGCAACCAAGATGGCGATTCATGCCGCGATGGTGGATCGCATGGATCAGGAAATCGGACGAGTGATCGCGCAGCTCAAGAAAATGGGACAATTTGAAAATACCCTGATCTTCTTTGCGTCGGACAACGGAGCGAGCGCGGAGATCATGGTACGCAATGGCGGGCACGACCCCAAGGTGCCTCCAGGGAGTGCGGCGAGCTATCTTTGCCTGGGACCGGGATTTTCGAGTGCCTGTAATACGCCGTTTCGCCGTCATAAGGTGTGGGTTCACGAAGGCGGCATTGCCACCCAACTCGTGGTGCATTGGCCGAAGGGGATCAAAGGCAAGAATGAGATTCGCCATACGCCGGGGCATCTTATCGATATTGCTCCGACGATTTTTGATTTGCTCGGAGTGGAAGCCCCAGCGGATTGGAAGGGCGAGAAGCGTCCTCCCCTGCCGGGTAAGAGTCTGGCTCCGGTTTTTGAGAAAGATCAGGACGTCGAGAGAGATGTCCTTTGGTGGAATCATGAAGGACACCGGGGAATCCGCATTGGAGATTGGAAGCTCGTGGCAGCAAAAAACGATCCCTGGGCTTTGTATGATCTCCGTACGGATCGCGCGGAGGAAAATGATCTTTCTAAAAAGGACTCGAAAAAAGCGAAGGACCTCGAGAATCGTTGGCTCAGTGAGCAGAACGCCATGATCGAATTGGCCAAAAAAACGGCATCCAATCGTAAGGGGAAACGAAAGAAGAAGTAAGTTGGAAGAGTGGAAGAATCTCTCTGGCTTCGTGAAAAGTCACGGGACTCGAGCTGACCATGACGGTGTAAGTGACGCCTTCATTTAATTCGTCCTCGCTCTTTGAGATGGTCCAGAAGGTATGCTTGATTGTCCTCGATCAGCACGTGGTGACGAACGAAAAATCCTTCGAGTGGGATGATGTCGTTCATGTGGTAAAGGATGGCAAAATATCCCCTGAATAAAAAGGCGTGATGGGTGCTTCCTAAGCCGCGAATCATGTGCTTCACTCCGCTCTCCTTTATGAGTGAAGAAACTCCACAGACTCCCGACAATGACGGGGCTCTTGATCTGTCCGGATTGAATTTCGGCCCTGCGTGGGCGCGTGATGATTCGGAATCGAAGTCCCTTAAAAAATTTAAAGATCGTGGCGACCGGGGTGATTCCCGTGACCGTGGTGGCGGTGGTGGTCGTCGTGAACACCGTGGAGGTGGAGGCCGTGATCAACGAGGAGGGGGCGGAGGCTTCAAAGGCAAAGGCCGTGGTGGTCGACGTGATGACCGGGACAATCGTCGTCCCCAGCGTCAGGAAGTAGAACCACCCGAAGGAGTGAGCCTCAAGATCATGCCATCCGAGGAGAGCCTTGACCTCCTGGCCAAGCAGGTCGCGGATACCGGACGCACCTTTTCCGTGTTCGATTTGGCAAAAGTTCTTTTGCAGAAACGTGATCGCTTCCGTGTGATTTTTGAGTCCCCCGAGAAAAAGTATTTCCGTTGTCGGGAAGACAATTCGCTTTGGTTGTCCAAAGATGAAGCAATTCGACATCTTTGGCGTGGCGAGTGGCGAAAGAAGTATTACTCCGAAGTGAAAACCGAGGGCGAAGCTCCCAAAGGAAGTTTTTCCTCGGTGGCCCGTTGTGGGATTAGCGGAGAATATCTCGGACCACCAAACTACCACGGCTATCAACAAAATATTGCGACTCTTCATCGCGAGCGCTTCGGCCACATGTCACTCGACAACTACAAGGCCAAGGTCCGCATGGAGCATGGCGAGGAAGCGGTCGAAGCCTGGTTGGAGAGTATGAAAATTGTCATCAAGTGGAAGGTTGGCACTGGGGAAGAAGAGGTAGTCGCTGAAGAAGTGCCCGCCGAAGCTGCTGCTGAGGAAGAGAAAACCGAAGAGGCTCCAGCTGCAGAAGAAACAACGACAGAAGAAGCTCCCGCTGCCGAGGACGCGACCGCAGAAGAGAGCCCGGCTGAAGAAGCTACTCCGGAAGAGCGCGAAGTCGAAGCTGAGGAAGTCCCTGCTGTGGAAGAAGCCCCGGCTGTGGAGGAAACTCCGGCTGAGGAAGAAGCTCCCGGTCAAGAGAGGCCCTCTGCCGAAGCTGAACCCGAAGCGTCTGCGGAGGAAGAAGAGCTCTTGGCTGACTCCCGTGAGGTCGAACGTCATTTTTCGGAGAGCTTTTTTGAAAAGGCCTTCGAGGAAACCAATCGCGCCTGGGTGATAGGGGACATTGCCGGAAATCTTCTTTCTCCGGGAATGCTGACCTTGCTGAAGCGCACAGTTGCTGAGGAAAAACGTTACCCTGCCAATCTCATGCCTCTGGTGTGTCGCCAGCTTTCCGGTCGTCACGTCGCAGTCTTCAAGTGGAAAAAGAAGCTCAAGGTTGGTCCTTCCCGGCCTCATGCCGTCTCTGCCGAGACTCCGCTCGCGGAACGACCACAAGCCATTATCAATTTCCTGGAGAGTAATTCCGGGAAGCAATTGAAGGATCTTTGGGACGCCTTATTGCCTAAAAATGCCACTGATGACGTGAAGCACGATTGGTTCCACGATCTTCACTGGCTACTTAACCAAGGCCACGCCATTTTGCTCTCCGATACCACACTACATCTCTCCAAGCCAGGGGGCGACCCCGCTCCAGCAAAGAAAAAGAGTGCTCCCAAAAAGGAATTGAAAGCCAAAGCGCCTGCCTTGGAGGATTCAGAGGCGAAAGAAGAGCCGAAGACCGAGGCGCCTGCCGAAGAAACTCCCGGGCCTAAAGAAGAGACAAAGGCTGAAGAAAAGGTGGAAGAGGCTTCGGCTGAAGAAGCACCCGAGGCGGATGAGTCACCAGATCCAACTCCTACACAGGAGAAGGAGTAAACCGACGAACCAGCTGAAGAGGAAAAGTCTTCTGCCGAATAAAATTCTTAATTAATATTTTAGGACCGCGTTCTTTTTGAAAAGGACGCGGTTTTTTTGTGCCATGATCGAGTTTGCTACAGGGCAACCTTACACTCGATATTTTGGTTCAACTGTTCAATTTTTCCTCACGGGCCCTATCGCTGGGCTGTAGGCCGGGAGTCGGACGCCTCCGGAGACGTTTTGCTCGTCGACTCTTTTCATGGAGGCTTTGGTATCCAATGGAGTTTTCAAGAATCTTACATCGCCTGGTCTGCGCTGCGTATCATGATGTCGTTGATCTCGACGTCAGGTGGGGAAGTGAGGACGTGGAGAGCACTGGCGGCGATGGATTCGGGGGTGAGCATTTGGATGCTCTCGCGGGTTTGCTTGAGCTGGTCTTCGCGTCCGGCGAAGTATTTGTCGAGAAGCGGGGTGTCGACGAAGCCGGGGGAAAGGGTGGCGATTCGGATAGCCGAGCAGTTGCTTTTTAATTCGGCGCGGAGGGCTTCGCTGACGGCGCGGACTGCAAATTTGGTGGCGGCGTAAAATCCTCCAGTGGGCGGAACACGGTGCCCGGACATGGAAGAGAGGTTGAGAATCTGTCCGCTGTTTTCGGGGAAAAGGGGAAGGGCTAACTGGCAGCAAAGGCTGAGGGCGTGCACGTTAACTTGCCACATTTCTTCCCAAAGCGCGGGGTCGCCATCGGTGAGTCGGGAGAGGTAGGCTAGGCCTGCAGAGTTAACGAGAATATCGAGGTGATCGAGCGAGAGGAAGGCTTTTTGGATTTGGGTGACATCGCGAAGATCACAAGCTAGCGGTGTGACTCCTTCTGGAAGATTTTCGACAGACCGGCAGAGGCCGATGACTTTTATCCCTGATTCCTGAAGGGCAATCGCGATAGCTTTTCCAATGCCGGAAGACGCTCCGGTAACAAGGGCGGTTTTCATGAGTCTTCGAGGGCGGCGCGGAAATCGTCGGCGGCGGAGCTGGCTTTTTCTTCGACTTCTTCGGTGGGTGGTTCTTCGAGGTCGATGGAGGCTTCTTCGAGATCGAGGGTGATGTCGTCGGCGGGGGCTTCGAGCGACTGAGTCTGTTTGGGGGTGATCTCCAGGCTGGCGGGACTTTCGAAGGTGAGGCTTTGTTCGGAGGCTTCGAGGCTTTCGAATTTGCGGGCCGAAGGAAGGACGCGGGAGTCGAGAGAGGAGACGGCGGAGTTGTAGGATTTGACTGAGGTGTCGAGGGCGCGACCAACCTTGCCGAGGTGGCCCGAGAAGACGGTGAGGCGTTTGTGGAGTTCGCGTCCGGTGTCGGAAATACGGCGGGCATTTTCGGCGAGGGCTTCCTGACGCCAGCCGTAGGCGACAGAGCGTAGTAGAGCGATGAGGGTGGTCGGAGTGGCAAGGATGACATTTTGATCGACGCCCTGCTCGAGAAGGGAGGAGTCCTGGGTGAGAGCGGCGGAGAAGAAGGATTCGGACGGAAGGAAGAGAACGACGAACTCGGGAGCGGGCTGGAATTGGGCCTGGTAGTTTTTGGAGGCAAGTTGGCGAATGTGTGTGGAGACCTGGTTGGCGTGGCGGGCGAGGTGGCCGTCGCGATCTTCGTCGGAGTCAGCTTCGAGCGCGTCGAGGTAGGCGTCCATGGGCGTTTTGGAATCGACGATGATTTGCTTTCCGCCGGGGAGCTTGACGATGAGATCGGGGCGGAGACGTTTTCCTTCGTCGGTGGTGGTGGAGGTCTGCGTGGTGAAGTCGCAGTGTTCCTGCATCCCGGCCATTTCGACGACGCGCTGAAGTTGCATCTCGCCCCATTGACCGCGGCCGGTGGGTTGGCGGAGGGCCTTGACGAGTTGGCGGGTTTCCTTGTGGAGGCCTTTTTGTGAATCTACGAGCGAGACGACCTGTTCCTTGATTGCGGAATAGGCGCCTTCGCGGGCTTTTTCGATTTCGCCAATGCGGGTCTGCATTTTTTCGAGGGACTCGGCGACGGGCTTGACGAGGTGGGCGACGGCTTGCTCGCGTTTTTCGAGTTCGCCTTTAGCCTGTTTTTGCTCGGTCTTGAAGGTGATCTTGGCGAGGTCGAGGAATTGTTTCTGGGTGGACTTTAGAGCGTCGTTGGAGAGTGACTTGAAGGTATCGGAGAAGCGCTTTTCGAGTTGATTGGTTTCGTGCTGTTGTTGCTGGAAGGCTTCGATTCGGGCCTCGAGCTTGCTTTGGTGTTGGAGGAGATTGGATTCCGAGGATCTGAGTGTTTCGAGCTCGGATTTGAGAGAGGATTTCTCGATCTCGTGGTCGGAGATTGTTTTATTGGTGCTTTTTGTACGCTCATCGGCAGCGGCTTGGATCGAGCTGAGCCGGGCTTTGAAATAGAGAGCGGCGATGACTAATCCGACGATAAAAGCGCTCAGAGCGGGTAGAGTGGCGGGTTGTTGGATAAATTCTGGCATTTCGAGGATGTTTGTCGCTTGCGGTTGTCGCGGAAGGTGCTTTCCTTGCCAGCGATGGCGCGTGTCACTCTGTGAGCACAGGTCGTCAAAATCAAACAATTCATTAAAACCATGGCACATTCACTTCCCGAGCTGGGATATGCTCACGACGCTCTCGAGCCGCACATCGACGCAAAGACGATGGAAATTCACCACGGAAAGCACCACAATGCTTACGTGACCAACCTCAACACCGCTCTCGAAGGCAATGCCGAGCTGGCGGATCTTTCGCTGGTCGACCTTCAGGCCAAGATCGCGGATATTCCTGCTCTTCGCAATAACGGTGGCGGCCATTTTAACCACAGCCTTTTCTGGCAGGTCATCGCTCCCGGTGGCGCCAGCGTTCCTTCGGGCGATCTCGCGGCTGCGATCGACGCCGCTTTCGGATCACTCGACGAATTCAAGGCCGAGTTTGCTAAAGCTGGAGCAACTCGCTTCGGTTCCGGCTGGGCCTGGCTTGGCGTCAAGGCTGACGGGACGCTTGGAGTTTGCTCCACTCCCAACCAAGACAATCCGCTCATGGGCGAGGCTGCCGGAGTTTGTAACTGCACTCCGATTCTTGGACTCGACGTCTGGGAGCATGCTTATTACCTGAACTACCAAAATCGTCGTCCTGACTATATTTCCGCGTTCTGGAATGTTGTCAACTGGGACGTCGTCGCGGCAAGCTTCGCGGCTACCAAGTAAGCGGTCGTTCGATTTATCCTTTTGCAAGCGCCTTGAGTTCCTTTGGAACCGGGCGCTTTTTCTTTTCTGGCGTCTCGACTATTCGCTTGGCCACGCGGGTCCGCGTGTTGATGCGGGCCCTGCAGTTACTTTATTCAGGGATTTCCTGGGGGAGAATGAGCACCGGTTTTCCGCTTTCCTTGGAGAAGGCGAGGGATTTTTCGAGATCGGGTGACCGCTTGACGGTTCCCGTTTCCACCGGTCCCGCTTCGGCCTAGCAGCCGGCGAGGAAAAAGAAAGCGAGAAGAAGACGTTTCATCGTGAAATAGCCGCGTCGGGGAGGGTGGGTATTCCCGGCAAGGCGATTTTCGCTGGCAGGCTGAAAATCTCTCGCTAGAGTTTTCGAGATGAAACGCATGCTGACCCTCCTCGCTATCCTGACCTCCTCCGCTTTCGCGGAACTTCCCGTTCATGCCGACCGCACGGAATGGCTCGGATATTTCATTGGCTGGGATGGCCGCAAGTATGACTATGGTGTTGGTTCCGAAGATCTCGAAGGGCTCCTGCACCCTAAAAAAGGAAAGACCCGGACCACTCACAAGGAGGTGAAGGTCAACTTCCTCGTACAGGAAGAGATTAACGGGAAGTGGGTGACCCGCAAGGCGGTTCAAGAAGGTGGCTACACCACGACGGCCAAAGAGGCTATTTTAAATTCGAGGAAGCCAGTTGATTTCACCCTCACCGTGACTGGAGATACCAAGGTGGAATTTGTGCATGCTGTCTCGAGCAAGGGCGTCATGGTGAAGCCAAAGGTGGTCGAGAAAAAAACCGAGAACCCGATCCGGGTGGGCTTAAAGTTTTCCTTGCGAGCTTTCCACAGCATCAAGAGTGACACTGAAGAAGAAAAAATCGAGAAGGCTATCAGGAGTGATGTCTTTATCGGAAAACGCCTCAAGGACGGTAAGAAGGTGAAAGTGAAATTCTCTGACACCGAGGTAGATCTCAACGATGAGAAGCACTTTGCTGCGGGAATGAGTGAACTCGAAATTAAGTCCAAGCAATATGGCTCCGATTCATTTGTGATCGAGCAAGGGAGCGAAAAAATTGGGGTTCTTGAAGTGGAGGCGAAAAGTGAGATTTATCGGGGTCTCACGATTTACTGGTGGGCCAATAATGACAAATTGGGCGAGCGTGATTGCTTCGTCAACTTTGGCGTGGAGTAAGGTCGAGGACTTGTTGGAGGTGGGTCGCTGTCAGGGCTCCCATTGATTCACAGGCCTCGAAGGCGTGCGAGCCATAGCGCTCGACCATCGCTTCGCGGAGTTCCACCACGTGTTCGTGGGGTGCGAGGTTAGTGCGATTCATTACGGTGAGGATGGCTTTGAGGCGATTGCGTTCGACTTTGGCCCGACGGCTCATTTGGAGGTGCTCTTCGGCGCGGTATTGCAAAATCGTTTGATCGTTGAGGTGGGAGCGCACCAACTCCTCCACCGGACGGTTGTCAGGAAACATGTGGGCGCGGTAGACCGAGAGCTTGCCTTCGTATGATTGTTGATCGAAGTCAATGGGACGAACGCGGTACTGCACTTCCTCGAAGTCAGGTGTGATATCGACGACGTAATTCACCGTGCGCATGTCACCGAGCATACGAAGAAAGCAACGTTCGCCGAATTTGACAAATTCCTTGGCGACCCGGACGTGATTGAGGGCCGGGTCGGAGAGGCAGTCGCGAATAAAGACGTCACCGGGAACGCCCGCGATGTGCTCCTCGATCAAGGTGTTGCCATTGACGAGGTAGTTGATGCGGTTGGGCGAGAGGATGTGCTCCAGTTCCAGGCCAAAGAGGCGTGAAGCATCGGCGTGTTTGACATAATAATAATCCGAGTTGCCATTGAAGAGGTTGGTGATACGGATGCGGAATGGGCGGGAGTTTCCAAATTCGCCGAAGTCGATGCGCTCAACAGTGAGGTGATCGGCGAGGCTCAAGTCGTCGCCGATTTTGAGCATGGAATAGATCTTGGTGAGCTTGGGTCGGAGTTCGGCCATGACCTCGGGGGGATACATTACCTCCAGCCAGAGAGTTTCCTTGCCTTTGGGGTTTTCGTAGGGGATGGATCCGGTGAAGCGGAGGAGTTCGTCGTAGACGAGAGGGACTTCAGAGAGCCGGCCGTAGTGCGCGAGATAGTTTCGGAGGGAATCCGAGATCGGATAAAAGGTCTTTCGTCGCGTAATCACGACAGAAACATGGGGCAGAAGTTGGGGAATGAAAACGTAGAAACGCAACTTAGAGGTCTTCGTTGGGTTCCACCCAATAGAGCGGACTAATTCCTTTTTTTTGGAACTTGGCCCAATAGTGCTTTTCGCGGGGCTCGGATTTTTTGCGGCGGGCTTCTTCGTTCATCGCGAGATAGGCCTCTTCGCCCATCTCCCTGATGAGATCTCGCTCGGCGAGGCGAATCATGAGATCTTCCCAAAAATTGGCATTGCGGAACTCCTCGATACAGCGCTGGAAATACGAATTGGCCTGGAATTTCTCCGTCACGCGGTTCTTGTTCCGTTGCTGGTCGAACTCGATCCATTCCGCCATCCCGGCGTGCTTGGCCGACTCAAGAACCTTGCTTTCAACAGCCTCAAAGCGCGCCAAATTTTCTGATCCGGTCTCTTCAGGGTTTAAGTTTGCCACCTCCGCAGCCAAACTGACCATCTCTACGAGAGTAGAGAGTTCTTCTTCCGTGAAGCGTAAATGCATGGCGCGCAAAAGAAATCATCGAATTTAGTAACACACAAGCGCGCAAATCGCTTGATCGTCCCCCAGGCTTCTGAGTAAAGTCCGCCCGTCCGAGTGGTTCATGCGGGATTAGCTCAGTTGGTAGAGCGACTCGTTTACACCGAGTATGTCGGCGGTTCGAGTCCGTCATCCCGTACCACTCGTTTTTTGTTGTTAAGGCGGTCGATGACCTGTTGGGGCTAGGGTTCGCACCAGCGCAGCCAGCGGTGCAAGCATCAACGATGTAAGCTGGCGTCACGTCACCACGGTTTACGATAGTTCGGCGTAAACGTTGAGTCGACGATCGCTGGTCGAGGTTTTTTTCAAGGGCTACGGGACGATGGGTGCCGGGCCGAGTTCCTAGTGTCGCTCATCCTAGCCTTGATCAACGCGCGTGATCAGCAGGTCGCTGTTTTTTTGTA
>MDTC01156981.1_pt1 | contig 11536 bp, 8 predicted proteins | sample 811181 | NCBI WGS metagenome assembly MDTC01 (sample SAMN05326644, study PRJNA326480) | marine metagenome | isolation source: seawater | place: Pacific Ocean: North | collected 2011 | reverse complement strand
GTATACTTTTTTATTATTCATTGGTAAAATCAGTATGTTTGTAAAAATTCAGGATGAATAAAGTCGAGGAAAAGAGAACAATAACTTTAACACCATCTTTCACTCTTGCTTGAATGGCAGAATAAATTTGGTAGGATGTAATTTGAGCAAAATCAATGGCGGGATACGCTTAATTTAATAAATTCTTAACATTATCATGATATTTGATCCTCTTTATCTACTCGTAATTGGCATCGGAATGGGGCTTAGTTTGTATGCATCAAGTATAACTAAAGGTCGGTTTCGTAAATACAGTCAATATACCACCCGGTCCCGTCTAACCGGTGCAGACATTGCCCGCAGTATTTTAAAGGACAACAACATTCAAGATGTGAGCATAGAGCGAGTGCCGGGAGAATTGAGTGACCATTATGATCCACGAACAAAGACCCTTCGCCTAAGCCAATCCGTGCATGATTCTAATAGCATGGCGGCGTTTGGCGTGGCTGCCCATGAGGTTGGGCACGCGATCCAGCACGCAAAATCTTACACTCTTCTCGGGTTTCGTTCTGCTTGGGTTCCTGTGGCAAATCTCGGTGGCGGCCTATCCATGATTGTAATTATGCTCGCTTTCTTCCTTGGCGGGGTGCAAACGGCAACGGGTGCATCTCTTTCCTGGTTGGGAGTTTTGTTATTCGGATGTACCACCGTCTTTACGCTGATCACTCTACCTGTGGAATTTGATGCCAGTAACCGGGCGATCGCCTGCCTGCAGCGGGGTGGATATGTTACTGAAAAAGAACTGGATGGTGCCAGAAAAGTTCTCAATGCTGCCGCTATGACCTATGTTGCCGCCTTCATCACATCATTACTGACCCTTCTTTATTGGGCTTTCCGATTAGGTTTAATTGGCGGTCGTCGTAATTAATTTCTTCTTCTCCCAAAATCATTTCTTTTCCTCTGCAAATATCTGTGATTATACCAACTTCGTGATGTTCCTAATATCTTCTATTATGGCTATTGAAAGTTGTAATCACTGCTCTTTTTCGATAACCACTTTCCTTGCATCCAAACTTAAAACTAAACTGATATAAGTTCATGGTACTTTCTCACCGCATTTTTAGCGGACCCGTTTTTTTGTCCATTTTTCTTTGCTTCATATTTGTAAGCACACACGCTCAAGGTAAGATTGCCCTACAAAAGGACGACCGTATTTCGATGATTGGGGCAGGTATGGGATCAAGAATGATCCACTACGGACATTTCGAAACGGAAATGCAATTACGGTTCCCAAGGCATCGACTGGTGATAAGAAATATGTGTGACGAAGGAAACACTCCCGGTTTTCGCCCGCACCCGGGTCGTCCACAGGAGGAACAATTTGCATATCCTGGGGCGAAAAGTCTGGTCCCTCCCCGTTTTCTTGCCAACAGTTCGCCAGCTGGTTTTTTTGAAAATCCTGATCAGTGGCTTACCCGTTTGCGTACCGATATAGTTCTTGCATTCTTTGGTTTCAATTCATCTTTCTCCGGTCCCGACGGATTGGAAGCGTTTAAAAAAGAACTTTCCTACCTTATCAACCACTCGCTACGCCAGCGTTACAATGGAGAATCGCAACCTCTGATGGCATTAATTTCTCCGACTGCTGTCGAGCCTACTCAAGGAGTAACCACTGGTGAGACTCAAAATGCAAACCTCAAACTCTACACCGAAGCGATGCGTGCGATCGCCAAAAAGAAAAGAATAGCTTTTGTAGATGCTTTTCATCCTTCCCTCGCATGGTTTAAGGATGGAATTCGGCACACCGTCGACGGTGCTCTTTTGAATGACCTGGGTAACCAAAAGCTTGCAAAACTTTTATGCGACCAAATTTTTGGTAATGGGAATCCCGACGAGAAAAGAAGATCTGCGGTTCACGATGCGGTCATGGACAAGAACTTTTACTGGCTCAATGATTTTAAAATTCCCAACGGAGTTCATGTTTATGGCCGCCGCTATAATCCATTTGGTCCGAAGAACTATCCATTTGAGATTCAGAAAACTCGTCAATTTACTGAAATTCGGGATCGGGCAATTTGGGCTGCCCGTATCGGTCAAGGAACTCGTCTTTTCTTTGATGACGATGCACCCGGCAATAGCCGACTATCCGCAGGATGGAAGTTCCTGGGGGCACCTGAACCTGTACTCTCCGGCAAAAAATCACTCCTAAGAGAGGGCAAGGGAAATACACAGGTGGTGGTGGATCAGTTTCGCTATCCTCACGAAGTAACTGACAGGGAAGAAGAATTTTTCGCCTGGGTCTATTTGGATCGTAAAAATCCGCCCAAGCAGATCATGATACAATTTCATAATGGCAACTGGGAACACCGGGCATTCTGGGGGCAGAATTTGATTCCCTACGGCATTGATGGTACGACCGGACGCAGAAGAATGGGGAACTTACCTAGTAAAGGAAAATGGCATCGCTTATCGGTCCGGGCACATCAAATAGGATTGGATGTGGACTCCAAAATCTATGGAATAGCTATCACCCAATGGGACGGAAAATCATACTGGGATAGAACCGGAGTACATTTCGGCAACATCAACCTAGAGGAAGAAGACCGCAAAACAATCCGCCTCCCCAAAGTCGAAACCAATTACCGTTCAGATAATATTAAAGCTGGAAAGCTGAAATACACCCCCGGAAATGAATCCATAAATCATTTGAAGATGGCTCCTGGTTACAAGGTCGAACTTTTTGCTGATGAAAAGAGTTTTCCTGACCTAGCAAATCCTGTTCAAATGTCTTTTGACAACAAGGGAAGGCTTTGGGTGGCTACGATGGCAAGTTACCCACATTACCGCATAGGCGACCCCAAACCACAGGACAAATTAATTATTTTTGAGGACACCAACAACGACGGTAAGGCAGACAAACAAACAAACTTTGCCGACGATTTACATATTCCAATCGGCTTTGAGATTTCTCATGATGGTGTATATGTCTCTCAGGGTGCAAATTTAGTCCTACTCAAAGACACCGATGGGGACGATCGCTACGACGAAAAAGAAGTAGTTTTGAGCGGTTTTGACGACCATGACACTCACCATGCTATTTCAGCGTTTTGTGCGGATCCGTCCGGTGCAATCATTATGGGTGAAGGGATTTTCTTACATAGTAATATTGAAACTGTATTCGGTCCGATCCGCGGCACAAATGGGGGCTTCTTCCGATATGCTCCTCAAAGCAAGAGTTTGACCAGACATGCCCAATTAAAAATTCCAAATCCATGGGGAATAGCGGTTGATTCCTTTGGTCAGGAATTTTTTCTGTTCTCCTCTGGACCTAGCGTTTCGTGGATGTTGCCTGGGAATATTAACGCTAGGTACGGAGCCAACCTTTCAGCAAACGATTTGCTCGAAAGCAATAAAGTGCGCCCAACATCAGGTTTGGAAATTGTATCCAGCAGACACTTTCCAGATGAAGTACAAGGAGATATTCTGATCAATAACAACATTGGATTCTTGGGAATTAAACAGCACCAAAAAATTGACGATGATCCTGGATTCAAAACACAATACCGTCAGGACTTACTTTATTCGACCGACACCAATTTCCGTCCTGTAGATTTAGAGTTTGCTCCAGACGGATCGCTCTATGTGGTTGACTGGCACAATGCACTAATTGGTCACATGCAACACAATGCTCGTGACCCTAACCGCGACCACGTACATGGCCGGATTTATCGAATCACCTACCCCTCCCGCCCGCTAGTCAAACCTGCAAAGATAGATGGTGCTTCTATTCCTGAACTACTGGAAAACCTCAAGTTACCAGAACTACGTACCCGCTACCGTACCCGAAGAGAACTTCGCAAGAGACATCCAAATCATGTTGCCAGGGCTGCTAAAGAATGGGCAATGGCTCAAGATGATGATCGTTTAAAGCTGGAAGCTCTGTGGGTAAGCTGGGGAGCTGACCGCTTGAACAAAGATCTGCTGTTAGAATTATTGCGATCCAAAGATCATCGGGTTAGAACCGCTTCCGTACAAGTATTACGAAGTAACTTGTTCAATTTCGATAATGAGTTAGAGCTACTCGAAAAAGCAGCTTCCGACAGCCATGGCCGTGTAAGGCTTGCTGCCGCGACTACTGCTTCATACTTACCTCAAACAGATGGGCTATCACTTATTGATAAGGTTAGAGAAAAAGGGATAAATCCACCCTTCATCGCCAGCTTAGACGATGCGGAACGTGCCCTGCAAAACAGTTCCGAAACATACGAAGAGGATAAAAACCATGTAAAAGTCCCTGACCACCTTTCTTTATCGGAGGGCAGATTGTTTATAAAGGGTGCAGAAATTTATGAGAAAGAGGGATATTGTGGAACCTGTCATCAGGAAAATGGTATGGGGTTACCGGATGCCGGTTTTCCTCCCCTTGCCGGAACTAGTTGGGTAAATGGAGACCATAATCGATTAATAAAGCTAACCCTTAAAGGACTGATGGGACCTATAGAGGTTAAAGGAAAAAAATACCCCGGTTTGGTACCAATGACCCCATTTGAAAGCTTGCTCAATGACTATGATGCAGCCGCTGTTCTTACTTTCATCCGTAATTCTTTTGGTAACAAGTCTGAACCGATCCTACCTTGGCAGGTCAACAAAGTACGCAAAGATACCCGTGAAAAACAAGGGTTTTATTCTCCACAAGAGTTACTTACAGCACATCCCAATTAATCAAAATTGTTTCTTAGAAATGTCAGGAAATTAACATTTCTTCTCTTCATTCAGCACCAATTTCTTCTGCGATATCCTCCAATGGATAGGTCCATATTTCCGATAAGGTCGGATGATACCAATCTGCTTTTAGTAAATCATTCACAGTCGCTTTCAAAGCGACTGCGACCGAAAGGGAGTGAATTAATTCCCCGGCATCCTTAGATACGCACTCAGCACCTAGAATAACTCCGGTGGTACGGGTCGCATGCACCGCTACATATCCATACTTTGCTTCCATCAAAATAGATTTCCCATGATCATCAAAGGGGAAAGAAGCAGAGACTGGGTCGATGCCTCGTTCACGAATTTGATCAGGCGAAAGACCGACCCGGGCAACCTGAGGATCAGTAAAGACCACGCCCAGTAAATAGTCGTAATGGATCGGTTCCACTTCTTTACCAAACGCATGTAAGACCGCATTTTCTCCCTGCTTTATCGCGATATGAACAATTTCGTGAGGTCCAGCACAATCTCCTGCCGCATAAATGTGATCCAAGGAGGTTTGCTGAAATGAATCGGTCGATATATGCCCGCTCCTTGAAAGCTTCACTCCGTTCTCCTCCAACCCCAAATTACTAGTAGCAGGCGCCCGTCCCAAGGCATGAAAAAGAAAGTTTGTTTCAATGGATAGGGATTTACCTTCCCAATCATAATTCACTCGTACACGATCGCCACCCAGAGGCTCAAATGACTGTAATTGGGTTTCTGTTTGTAGGTTAATTCCATTGTCCCGCAAAGCTTGACCAACCACTGTCCCTGCATCGTTGGAAAATTCCTTCAGTACCTGGCTACTTCTTTGTAGCTGAGTGACCCGGCAACCTACGCGGGCGAGAAATTGAGCAAGTTCACAAGCAACTATTCCCCCACCTAAAACCACACATTCCTCAGGCAAAGTATCTAAGTTTAAGACATCATCACTGGTTTTGAAGGGAGATTTTACTAAACCTGGGAGGTCAGGAGTATTAATCAAAGATCCTGTCGAAATTAAAATTTTTTCAGTATTTAGTTCTGTGCCGTCCTCCAGACGGATCGTATGAGGTCCAGAAAGGTAACCTTTTTGCCGGAAAAGAGAAAACCTACCGTCCTCGAGCTGTTGTTTTCGGTAATCCGAAAACTCTTTAATTACATTCCGTTTTCTTAGCTGCATCGCAGCTAAATCAGCAAATGGTTCACTACCCTTAAATCCAAATAGCTTGCCCTGCTGAGCAAGGTGGAGAACCTCAGCTGAATAAATTAATGTTTTGGAAGGCATACATCCACGAAGGATACAAAGTCCGCTCAATTCCTCGGAACCATCGACGACAGCCACGGTTTTATTCAATTCGTGAGCAGTTCTAGCGGCGGCATATCCTGCACTTCCTCCACCCAGCACAATGAGGTCATAAATTTCGGATTCGATTGTCATGAATTTGATGATTAGTGGATCTCGTGGTTCTGTCGATTCACATTCATCTGCCATACAAATATACACCGATTTAATGCCCGATATATTAGAATTGATTCACAGACATTTTTTCCCAAAGATAAATAACCTATATGATCAAGCTTCAAGAATATAAGGAAGGAGAAATTGTCCTACCAGAAGGCGAACTGGGTACTGGCTTTTGTATACTGGAAAGCGGTACTCTCGAAGTCATTCGAGACAATCGTGTTCTTAGCGAAATCGATATGAAAGGAGCCATATTTGGAGAACTTAGCGAAATTCTTGGCATGAAAAGAGATGCGGCCATCCGGGCAAAAACAGCCGCAAAAGTGAGGCATGTGGAAGAAAGTATTGCGAACATTGTCACTAAAAATCCAAAGGTGGCCCTCAAACTTATCCGTACTTTGGGTCGGCGATTGTACCGGATGAATAAGATAGCTCCCCGTGGCGATTCGGACTTTAATATATTCAAAAAAGCTGACGGAACTAAAGCACTTGATGTAACAGACAACACCATTCGCATATTGGTGGTGGATGATAAACCAAACATCATCAAACAATTGACTGATATGTTTGCAAAAAGCAATTGGCAGGTGGAAGGTGCCAAAGACGAGCAATGTGCCTTAGAGGCCTGTGAACATAGCCACTATTCTGCCATACTCATTAGTATGGCTTTGCCCGGAGATACCGCAATTGATTTGCGCAGAAAACTAAAAACCAATCATCGGGTATTAAATACTCCTGTGGTCGGTATGATCGTCATGGGAGATCAGGCTGCCCAAAAGAAAGCCTTGGATGCCGGATTTGCAGATTGCATCACTAAACCATTTGATCAGAACAAAACCGATGCGGTTATGTACAAGGTTATGAACCTGGATTCTTCCGCCCGTTATTTTAAATTCGTTGATGATTATTTACTTTTCGAGCTTCCCACCGAGCTATCTCCATTTGTCATAAATGACATCAAAGAAAATATGGATCAACGTATCCGCAATACCATTAATGAAGGAATTCTTAAACTTATCATCGATGTTTCATCTCTCGAAGAAGTGGAAGAAGATGCAATCGAGGTAGTTGGCGAATTTTCTGAAAAGATTGAAGATATGAAATTACCGATGCGTGGAGCTATTATTGCCACCGGTGAGGATGCAGAGATGTGGAATAATTTAGACGGTTGTGAAGATTGGGCAATTTGTGAAAACCTCGAAGAAGCCAAGGAATCTTTTGATCGTGAGGTAGAGGATGATGAGGACTGATCCAAGTCATTCATTATCACTACACTGAAATTATCTCCTGCTTTATCAAATTAGTTTTGAACTAATGCCCGACTCCACGGATGCAGAAAAAGCTCGTAGTGCTTTTACGGGTTTACAAGACCGAATTACTGAGCATTTACTTTTAAACGATCCAACTTGTCAGAAGGTTGAAGATCAATGGGACCGAGATGAGGGAGGTGGAGGAATTACTCGGGCATTTGCCCAAGGTGATGCTCTCGAAAAAGGCGGGATCAACTTCTCTGATGTAGTAGGTAGCGAGTTACCTCCTTCTGCTACGCAATCCCGCCCCGATTTAAGTGGTCTTCCCTTTCGGGCAATGGGGGTATCAGTTGTTTTTCATCCTTATAACCCCTATGTTCCAACCAGTCATGCCAATATCCGTTACTTTGAGGCTGGCCCAGAAAATAACCCTGAGGCATGGTGGTTTGGAGGAGGATTTGACCTAACCCCTTACTACCCTTTTCATGAAGATGTTCTTGCCTGGCATAAAGCAGCAAAATCAGTCTGTGATCCATTCGGTGAGCATCTCTACGATGAATTTAAAAGTTGGTGTGACCGTTATTTCTTTCTTCCTCACCGCAAGGAAACTCGTGGGGTTGGTGGTCTATTTTTTGATGATCTAAATCTTGAGAGCTTTGAACATTCCCTAGAATTTGCTCTTCAAGTTGGTCATTGTTTTTGTAATACCTACTTTGAAATATTTGAAAAAAGGAAGACCACTCCTTTTGGACAGAAACAAAGAAATTTTCAAAAATATCGGCGTGGCCGCTATGCCGAGTTTAACCTCGTTTATGACCGGGGAACTCTTTTTGGACTCCAGTCAGAAGGCAGGACAGAGTCCATTCTCATGTCTATGCCACCAGAGGTATCCTGGAACTATGGATGGACGCCGGATGAAGATTCTCCTGAAGAAGAACTTTACCGTTCATACCTCAAGCCCAGAGATTGGTTGAGGGAATGAAAATGGGGGGAAGAAACTTATTCCTCGATACATTAAGGGGAAAAAACAAAAGTGGCCGCCCTCCCCTATGGGTAATGCGACAGGCAGGTCGTTATCTTCCTGAATATCGGTCATTAAAAGAAAAGTATTCTTTTATTGAGATGGTAAAATCCCCTGATCTTGCCACAGAGGTTACCTTACAACCTCTCCGCAGGTTTGATCTCGATGCCGCTATTGTTTTTTCTGACATTTTGGTAATCCCCGAGGCGATGGGTCAGGGATATGATTTTCGTAATGGCGGGGGTATTGAAATGACCTCAAAATTAATCAATCAGAGAGATATAGAAAAACTTTCTGAAGAAGATATCGAAAATAAGCTCTCTTATGTTTCTGATGCTTTGAAAATTCTTCGTAATGAATTGGGTAATAAGCATGCCCTTCTGGGCTTCTGTGGTTCGCCATGGACACTTGCCTGCTATATGATCCAAGGTGGCTCGGCAAATGGTTTCCCCAAGGCTTTGGATTGGGCAAAAAACCACCAATCTTCCTTTAATCAATTACTGGAAAAAATAACCAACGCCCTTATCAAATATATTAAGATGCAGGCAAATTGTGGAGTGGACGCCCTGCAAATTTTTGATAGCTGGCACAACCTTTGTCCATCTTCACAACTGTGGGAATACTCCCTTAAATGGATCACCAAGATGATTGATCATGCCCCAGGCGACCTTCCTCTCATTGTTTATGCCAATACCTCAACAAGCGGAGTTTCCAACCTTGCACGTACTGGTACCAATGCAATCGGGGTTCATCATGGTGCTGAAATTGCCCTAGTTCGCCAGCAACACCCTGTGCCCATGGTACTTCAAGGAAATCTTGCACCCGAAATCATGGAAACAGACGCAGATAATGTCATGCATGAGACCATTAAAATTTTGGATTCGATGAAAAATGATCCTGCCCATATCATGAATTTGGGACACGGGATTAAACCAACAGCAAAAATTGAGTGTATGGATGCCCTAGTAAGAACCGTTCTTTCCTACAATGCCTGAGCAGTTCGACGGAGTGGTACTACCTTTGGTTTGAGTTGGCAAATTGTACTCACCGCTTCTTCAAAATCATCGAATCCTTCAACGATTTCAATCTCCATACGTAAATAAAATAAAGGAATTACTGGCTTAAATTCTTTGGGTATACGCACTGCATCCTTTTCTGTAGTTATCATAATTTCGACCCCGGCATTCTTGGCTTGTTGGAATAGTCTTTCCAGTTCATCTTCACTATATCGGTGATGATCAAGAAATCTTTTCTTGTACCTCAATTCACCAGACATCCGATGAATCAATTGTTCGAAGCCACGAGGTGAGGCAATTCCGCAAAACATCCCTACATGACGATCGAAGAGGAAGCTTAATTTTTGTTCTTCCTCACCATTCACCTGCCTAAAAACTTTTGCTTTGTGAGCACATCTTATGATTTCTGCTTGCTTATTGTACTTCCGAATGGTTTCGAGCAGTTCGAGTTGGGGTTCAATTTCCGATTTGGTAACCAATACATAAGAAGCCCGAGACAAATGACGAACGGGTTCCCGCAATATGCCGCGTGGTAATAGCTTGTGATTACCGAAAGGATTTAACTGATCAACCAGCAATAAATTCATGTCTGCCTTAATAGGTAGGTATTGAAATCCATCATCAAGAATCAAGACATCCACTCCAAATTCCTCGATCGCAAATTTTCCGGCACGAACTCGATCTTTATCTGTTAGCACCACAATTCCGGGCAAATTGTGAGCAAGCATAAATGGTTCATCTCCAGCTTCTTCGGAATCCAGTAAAACATGCCTCCCATCGCTTACTACCTTAGTGCCCGCATTTATGTCGGATAACTTATCGTCCTTACTCTTGTATCCACGACTGAGAATCCCGACTTTTTTTCCTTTTGTTTGTAATTCTCTGGCTAAACGCTCAACAACTGGTGTCTTTCCAGTTCCCCCCATGGTAAGGTTCCCTACAACGATGACCAAACTATCCAGTCGTGTAGACTGCAAAAAGAAATTTCGGGAATATAAAAATAACCGTACCCTTACAATGCCGTAAAAAAGGTAAGAGAAAGGATTAAGAAAAAGACCAAACAAACGAGCAGAAATGGAAAGATCTCGGTCATATAATACACCTTCGACGAAGCTTTCAAAGTCGCTCCATTTTTGTTTTGTCCAATCAAGCCCGCGATTTTGGGTCATAGCATCCTAGAATTAAGGTAAATCAGCATTGTTTCAATCCGATTTCCCATGAGAATCCTTTGATCCATTGACTTTTTTTTACTAAGGTATTTGATATGACTCTTTTACCTAGTCGAAAAAATGCAGGTAACCCTACTTAAATCAAAGCTTCACCGGGCAAAGGTCACTGGTGTTCATCAGAACTATTCTGGTAGCCTATCTATTGATCAGGATTTGTTGGATGCTGCTGGCTTTTTGCATCATGAAAAAATCTTGGTTGGAAATATTAGCAACGGGGAAAGATTTGAAACTTATTGCATACCCGCACCTCGAGGCTCCGGCGAAATAGCATTGAATGGTGCTGCCGCCCACAAGGGAAAAGTGGGCGATCTTTTGGTTATAATTACTTTCGTTACCCTTAATCCTGATGAAGCCGCAGTTTGGGAACCCAAACTTGTTCTGGTAGAAAAAAATAATCTCAAACATGAGGTGATTCCATCACCTGCTCCTCTTTCCAATGATTGATTACAAACTACATATTCCCGGCCCGGTAGATGTCTCCGCCGATGCGTACAAAGCCATGTCAACTCGTGTTATGGGTCATAGAAGCCCCGACTTTGTTGACCTTTATCAGTCTTGCCAACCCCGTTTAAAGCAGCTTTTCCAAACCAATGACCCTGTATTTCTCTCCACTTCAAGTGCATGGGGAGTCATGGAAGGAGCCATCCGTAATTTATGTGCCAAAAAAACTCTTTGCTGTATGTGCGGTGCCTTTTCCGACAAATGGTTGGATGTGGCGAAAAGATGCGCCAAAGATGCAGATGGTCTTCAAGTTGAATGGGGATCACACATCGATCCTGTATTACTTGATGAAAAACTTTCCACCGGGGAATATGATCTAGTTACCTTGGTACACAACGAAACTTCGT
>MDTC01220381.1_pt1 | contig 11538 bp, 12 predicted proteins | sample 811181 | NCBI WGS metagenome assembly MDTC01 (sample SAMN05326644, study PRJNA326480) | marine metagenome | isolation source: seawater | place: Pacific Ocean: North | collected 2011 | reverse complement strand
TTTTAATTCATTTTTTAATTTTTCATTTTCATTAAAAAGGCTGTTTTTTGTATTTGTTAAAATTAATAAATTATTTTCGTTAATTTTATTACTGTCTTCTAATTTAGTTTGATAACTTATAAGATCATCAATTTTAGTCTGTAATTTTGATTTTGAACTCTCAATTGCCATGTTAATTTCTTTAATAGAGGTTAATGATTTTTTCATCTCTATAAGATCAGCTTCTAAATTTTTATTTATATTTTTAAGGTCAGTTTCTTTTTCAATTGAGTTTTCTAATTTACTTTGAATTTGTATAATTTTTAAATTTAAAATTTTTTCGTTATTAACTAAATCAGATATCTTATTTTTAAGTTCTTTGTTTATCCTTAAGCTTTGATAATCTTTTTTTCTTAACTCAGATAAATTAAATCTTAATTCCTTAATTTCTTTTTGCTGCTCAATTATAATCTTAATCGTACTTTTTTTTACTTTTTTATTAAACAGCATATACAATTCATTAATTATTTCTTGACGATCACTATTATTTTCAACATTAGTGATCACTTTAGAACTTTGTTTTTTCTCAATTTTTAAATTTTGATTATTTGCCGGCTCATTAGTATTTTCAAGTTCTTTTTCTAAGATTAGAGGTTTTTCAAGTGACGTTGGATGAATAATTAATTTCTTTTGTTTGTTATTTAAGTTTAAATTTTTGCTAATCTTAAGGTTTGAGGAGTTTAATAGCTTTTCAGATGCATCAACAATTTCTTTTATAGAAAAAATTTTAATCATAGTACAACTTCAGGTTTATTTATTTAACAAGGAATGTCTAGTGAAAAAAAAGTGCTTAATGACTCATCTTTTATAAATAAAATTCTTATTATTATTCTATTTAAACTTTTTAAGACCATTGATTTGAAGAAAGAACAAAAAAATAAATAAAAAATTCGTTGAAAAATAACGCCAAAATAATCTTTTAGATTAGCTTATTAATTTTATTTTAGATTTGATAACTAATTTTATTAGACTTGTTGCTCTCAAATATCTTAAAAAAAAAATTCTAGGAGAAAAAATTATTCTTGTAATCCAACCAAGATAAAATTTATCTAAAAAATTATTTATAGGAGCTTGGTTGCCTGTAAAAAACTCAATTGCACCACCTGTACAAATTATAGAAGTTTTCTTTTTGAGATTTTTTTTTAAGTACATACCTAAAATTTCCTGAACACCTCCACCAATATTAGTTAGTACAAAGTCAGGTTTAATCTGATTAATTTTATTGAGTAATTTTTTATCTTTAATATTTGAAGAATTATACATAGGTGCAATGTAATTTTTTGTATTTAAACCTAATTTTTTAAAAAAATTTTTATTTATAACGGCCGCTTTTCTATTTGGATCAATATTAAAAACTAATTTTTTTTTATTTAATCTTAAATATTTAAAATATAAATTTAAAAATTTGTAACCAGAAAATTTACTAACTCTTATGTTTTTAAAAATTCTCAATAATAATACAAAATAACCACTGTCGAAAAAAACATAATCTGCACCTGACAAAGATTTAGAATAATTATTATCTTTATCAATGTTTGCCAAACCTGGGCCAGATGGAAATACAAATAAACCTTTTTTTTGAATAATTTTTGAAAATTCATTACTTTCAAAACTGATAAAATTAATCTTTTTGAAAATAATTTTCTTCACTAATCCTTTTTCTAAATAAGTTGGAAATTAAACTTTAAAATAAAATTTTTTTAAAAAAAACATTTTTATTGTTAGATATTCTGCCTAGTTCTATAGGGTTCGCAAGGGTTTCCTTTGCAAACATATCCCTCTGGCATACTTTTAAAAACAGAACTTCTAGAAGCTATAACGCATCCTTTGTTTATGGTTGTATTTGGTCCAATGAAAACATCGTTGGCTATCCATGATTCATCACAAATAGTGATTTCACCAAAAATTATATCGAATGTAGTTTTTGTAATATCATGATAACTGTCACAAATATAAACATCATGAGCTATTGCAACATTGTTTCCAATTGTTACTTTTCCCAGATTATAAATTTTTGTATTGTATCCAATCCAAGAATTGTCTCCAATTTCTAATTTCCAAGGATAATGAATATCAGCAGATGAACGTATCAATACATTTTTACCAATTTTAGCTCCAAAAAGTCTAAGTAAAAAATTTCTAAAATTAAACATAATATCAGGAGAAAGTTTAAAGAAAAAATAATTGATCACTCTCCACAAAAATAAAACAAACCTACTTTTTCCATAAAAATTATTTGGAATTTTAAAAAGTTTTAAATTTTGATATTTATGCATTGTATTTATTAATCCATTTAACTGTTTTTTTAATTCCTGTATCAATGCTGCACGGTAAAGGTCCAGTAATTTTTTTTAAGTCACTTATATCATGTATCATGTTGGTTCTTAAATTATTTAATCTAAAAGTAGTAATAGGGAAAGATATCTTAAATAATTTTAAAAAATCTCCAAAAATAGCACCAAGATTTAATATAAAAAATGGAATATTTTTTGGTTTAGAAGAATTAAAAGTATTAGCAATTTTATTTGCAAATTTGTCGATTTCTATTGGTTCAAAATCAGCTAAATAAAAATTCTTTTTTTGAGTATAAATTTTGTTACTAATTAATAGTTTTTTGATTTGAAAAATTGAATTTTCAACATATCCAAAAGATTTATATATTTTTCCATTAGTAGGCTTAAAATAAAGTTCTCTTTTAATAATCAAAAAAAAGTTTTTATAAGGAACATCGAACCAAGGACCCCACAAAGATGTTACTCTAATATTGCTCCATTTTTTAAAATTATTATATTTTTTTGAGTTTAAAATTTTCTCTCCTAACACCTTGCTTTTGCCATAAATAGTTGATGGACAATAATCTTTAAAATTTTTTGGTTGATATCCAATTTTGCATACTAGACGAGAAGAAAAAAATAATATTTTTTTTAAATTTTTTAAATTTAAAGAGCATCTAATCAAATTCTCTACTCCTTTAAAATTTGTTTTATAATAATTTAAATTTTTTCCATTCAAATCAGTTGTTGCTGCTAAATTTACAATATAATCGGGCCTAAATTTATTACATATTTTATTTAATTCATCGTAGTTATTTATATCAAGTTTAATCCAAAAATTTTTATGACTATTTATTTTTGGTTTATTTATATCAATATTAATAATTTGATTGCTGTAATGAATTAAATTATTAATTAAATTAGTTCCTATAAATCCTGATCCACCTGTAATTAAATACTTTTTATTTTTTAAAATTTTAAAGCTCATAAAATTTTTGCCATTCTTTAATTAATTTTGTTTTATTGTATTTTTTTTTAAAAATTCTGTTTACTTTTTGACCGATCATTACTCTTTTTTTTATTGACCATTTCATTGCTAGTGAGAGAGATTTATTAATCTGTCTGATATTAGGTTCTACAATTAAATTTTCTGGAAAAAACTTATCATAAATTCCACATTTATTTGACATAATAATAGGGAGATTGTGATCTGCTGACTCAAAATTTGTATACCCTAAAACTTCTGATATCGAAGGGTTAACAAAAACCCAAGACGATTGTAAAATTTTTTTTTTTTGACTACCAAACAATGGATTACAAAAAAAAATTTTATCTTTATCTAAATTTGAAAGTTTTTTTAATTTTAAAAAGTATTGACGATCAACTTTAGGTCCATAAATAAATAGTTTGAAATTGTTTTTTAAATCAGTTCTAATAAATGCTGAAATTAAATTATGAACTCCTTTATTATTAACAATTCTCCCAAAATATATTATATTCTTGTTAATCTGTTTGGTTTTATTTTTTCTTTTATTAAAATTAAAAAGATGATTAATTTCGTGTATCTCATTATACTTGAAAAGTTTTTTTAAATTGTAGCGCTCAACGCTCTCTACAGCATGAATTTTTTTTGCACATTTAAAAATTGGATGACCAATTAAAGACCAGTATACCTTTCTAAGTATTAAAACCAAAAAACCTTTATTCCTCCAAATATAATTATTCAAATTACCATGTACTGATAAAACAAATTTATTTTTGAATAATATAATTAATAATGATGCCAAAACTAATTTAAAATTCCATATACCATGTACATGAAAGATATTTTTTTTATTTTTTTTTAAAATTTTAACAAAATTGAAAATTTTAATTTTCTCTACATCAATAAAATTATGGCTACAAAATTTTAAATTATTATTTAATATATTTAAAAATTTATTTACTCCACCATATCTATAACTGAGATTTTCAGAGATGTGAAAAATGATTTTATTTTTTTTCATTCTGTGTTGAATTAATTAAAAAAAGAATTGCTGCAATAAGAATAACAGATTGAGGTGTAAAATAGTTAATGCCTCTTATGAAATAATTAACACTATATGCAAAAATTATTAGATGAGAGAAGAAAATTTTATCAAAATCATTATAATTTAGGTATTTTTTTAAATGAATATATTTTAGATTTTTATTTATTTTTAAAAGAAAACTAATGATGAATTTTATATACAATAAAGAAACAAATAATCCTATAATGCCAAATTCTGTTAAAAATTTAGACATCACAAATGAGCCATCTTGTAAATTCTGTCCATAAGAATGACTAGTATTTAGAATTAAATTATACAAATCTCCATAATGCATTTTTTCTGAACCCATCATTTGAAATCCAATTCCTAAAAAATAAGACTCTTTTAAATTTACAAATGCAAAATCCCAACCCTGTCTATAAGTTAAATTTGATATGTTATAAATTTGATCATAAGAATAGTTGGGATAAATTCTATTTATGAAGTATTCGAAATCGATAATTGAAGAGTCATATATTAAAAAAATCATTAATAAAATGTTAATGACAATAAGAATGACAACTCTAAAAATTATATGAAAATCTTTTTTTATAAAAAAAATAAAAAGATTTAAAAAAGAATAAATTAATAAAACAGTGCTTGGAAATATAAGACTGAAAACAAATAAATTTAATAAAATAAAAATATTGAATCTTATTTTTGTGAATACTAATAATGGAATAGAAAGATTCCCAATTGCTAAAGCAAAGTGACTTGGTTCTTGAAATGGAAAAATATTGTTTACTTTAGCAGAATAATTGAAAGAATATACTTCAAAAAAATAGCTATACCAACCTAATACAATACAAACTAGAAATAGTATTTTAATTTTTTCAATTATTTTGTTTAAATCACAAATGGTTAGATAGTTGAAAATTATAATAGATGTACAAAAAATGCTAATAATTAAATATGATTTTATAGGTTTTGAGTTGTTATAAATAAAATAAGAATTAATTGAACTTATAAAAATAATTATTAAAAATAAAAATAAAAAAATTCTATAATTTTTGTTAAGTTTAAATTTTTGGATTTCGTCAATAAATAAAAAATTTATTATTGTGGCAATAATAAAAAGTGGAATGGTTATTGAATTTAACTTGAAATATACATCTATAAAATAAGGTATAAAAAAGAAAAATAAAATAAGAAATGAAAATAATTTATTGGATGATATAGGTATATTTTTATTAAGTATCATTTTAAATTTTCATTTAAAAAATTTTTTGCTTTTTTTATATTCTCATTAAAAGAATAATCTTTTTTAAGTATTTTAAAGTATTTTTTATAATTACTTTTTAAGAATTTTTTAAGAATAATAGTTTTAAAATTTTTATTATAAATTAAACCAACCTTGTAAGACTTGATGTAATCTCTATTAATGGCATTATCAGGTGCTAAGAATGGTTTTTCAAGGGCAAAACAATCCCAAATAACGCCTGAATGCATATATTTATATATATATCCATCAGGTATTACAATTAAGTCAGCCTTATTTAAAAGTTTTTTATACTCATTATTATTTAAATATCGATTAATAATTTGAATATTTTTATTATTTTTAATTAGTAATTTTAATTCTATATATTGTTGTTTTTCAATTTTGCCCGCAATGGTAAATAAAAAGTTATTTGGAAATTTTTTATTATAAATTTTTAAAAAATTTAAAACATTTTTATTTTTATCTTGATGGCCTAGAGTTAATAAATAAAATTTTTTTTTCATAAATATCTTTCTGGAATAAAATAAACCTTTTTTTTTAGAAATTTGCTCAATAATTTTTGATTAGTTATATTGAGAGTAACAACAAAGTTAGCTTTTGTTAAAATAGAAATATAAATAAGATATTTTAAATGGGATAAAAAACCCTTTTTTGATAATGGTTTAGTGCTTATAACAATTATTGAATATTTATAACGATAGATTAATAAAAATAATAAACCAAAAATAAAATTTGACTCTGAAAGCAAAACTAATGTTTTGTTTTTTCCATATTTATTAAGTTGGGCAATATTTTTTAAGTAGACAAAAAAATATAAAATAAAAAAAAAAATTTTTTTTATTGTTGGCAAATGATAGCCTTTGTAAACATTTATATTTTTAATTTTTTTGACAATTATTTTTTTATGTGAATATATTTTTTCTCCAAAATAAATTATCTTTTTGATATTTGGTATAGTAGAAAAAATTTTTAAAAAATACTTGTTATATCTAGGATAATGTCCATTTGCGCTATAATCAGGATCATAAATTAATAATTCATATTTTTTATTCATTTATTACTCTATATAATTTCATAGATGAATCTTTTACAGTAAATTTATTTTTAAATTTTTCACATGCTAAATGACTTAATTTTCTTAACATTTTTTTATTTTTGTAAAACATAAGTATTTTATCCTGATATAGTCTAGGGTTATTTTTTTTTATTAGAAAACCATTTTTTTTATTATCAATCAAAAAGGGATTATTTCCGCTATTATTTGCCAAAACTAAAACACCAGATTTCATATATTCTACAATTGTTCTATTAAAGGTTTGATGATTTGCTAAACTTAATCCAATACTATAATTTTTTAATATGTTATAAATTTTATCCTTATAGTCTTTTAATTTTATAACATTTCTAATTTTTTCTTTTTTTATTTTTTCAGCTAATTCTTTTTTTAATGGACCTTCACCATATACATCAAGTTGAATATTTTCTGTTTTAAATTTCTTGAATATATCAATTAATAAAAAGGGGTTTTGATCCTCCATTAACCTTCCAACAAATATAATTTTTAACTTCTTTTTAAAATTCATTTTATTTTTTTTATTAAATTTATCATCAACAGGATTTGGTAATAAAAAAATTTTTTTTTTAAAATGTTTTTTCAGATTTTCTAAAAGAAAATTGCTATTTGTTAATATCTTAAAAGAAAATTTTTCACTTAAGTTAAAAATTTTTTTTCGCTCAAAATCAAAAGTTAGACCGAACTGCTTTTCTGCAAGCTCACGGATATGAAATATGTGTTTTGATTTGAGAAATAAAGATAAAATTAGGCCAAAGTGCGTAGTAAACGTATTTGTATATACATAATTTATTTTTTTTTTCTTAATTTGAAATAGAATTGAATTGATAAAATAAGATTAAAAAATAATTTTAAAATTGATTTAAAATAATTTTTTTTTTTAGAAACCCAGAAAAAAAAAGGTGAAATATAATATTCGTAGTCTTTTTTTTTTAAAAATTCTTCTAATTTTCCTTTTGACCTTATGATAAAAATTGGTGAAATTTTTTTATTTTTTGATAAATATGTGATATTTGTTAAAATTGATATTTCGGCTCCATATGGGTTAGGACTTGTTAATATAAACAAGATTTTTTTCATTTAAATTTTAGATAAAACTTTTATCCATTTTTGCATATCTTTAGACATTTCGAGATAAAATTTCTTAGTTAAATTTGGAACAAATTTAAATTTAGTATTATGAGCAAATTTTTGTAATTCCATTGCTAGTTGAAGATAAATATTATTAACAGATCCATTGGTTAGTTTAATATTTTGCAGCCACTCAACAAATTGATCAATGGTTCTAAGGGCTCCCCACTCTTTATTGGCATCATCAATATAATTATGACTATGCCTATTATGTGAAACTAGCGGGTTTCCAAATGATATGTAATTATTTTTAGTTTTTATTACTTTTTGCAAAAAATATCCTGAAAAAATATCTCCTAACCGATCAAATTTTAAACCACCACCTATATCGAATCCCATTCTTATATAATAATAAGCAGGTAAAAATTGATTTGTTATTGATGTATTTTGGGTATTTATTGGACAATAAGTATTTTTTGACAAAATCACATCTGGTATTTTTTTTTCGACAGTTTCTACTGATTTAATAATCCAAGAAATAGCATCGACATCTGGAGATATAGTCCATAATCCAGCGTTACAACCAACTTTAACATTTTTTTTAATTTTGAAATCATAATTTTTTTTATAGTTATTGTTTCTGTTGTGGAGTGGAAAACCTCTTGGGTGAATAAAAGTTTTATTGTCAAACAACATGCAATTATTGAATAATTTATTTTTTGACAAAACAATTCTTTTTTTCTTTTGTAGATTTAATCTTTTTCTATGATGATTAATGAAGTTTTTTGTAATTGGAAAATTATCATCATCCATTGAAATAATAAAATTATAATTATTTATTATAGCCAGCAAGAAACCAATATTTCTTCTATGATCAGAGTTATAGTTTACGAATCTTTTTATTTTATGTTTTTTTTCAAAGATTTTTTGATCGTCAATGGTTGGACATATAATATTTATTCCAGATTTTGATAATTTTTTAACTTTTATAAAAATTGATTTAGGTGTTTTGTGATCAGGAATTATAATAATTGTAGTTTTGTATATTTCATTACTTTTTATTATTTCAGTAGAAATTTTCTCTAACCATCCATTATCAAAAATAGTTGTAACTATTATTGCACAGTCATTTATTTTCATTTTTTTATAAGATTAAGATTATGTTTAAACCACAATATTTCAATGATCAACATAATAGTATATTGGGCTATTAAAAAATAAAAATAAATTAAATAGTCTTTAAAATTGATAATAAATAAAAAAGAAAGTGATATACAAAATATTGATAAAAAAAATTCTATTACTGAGTTTCTTAAATAATTATTTATTGATTTTGAAAATGTTCTAAGAAGTTCTGTAAAAATAATTAAACTAGATGAAATGATTAAAAGTATGATAAGTTTAATACTTATATTAATATCAGGTATCCATATTTTATATATATATTTTCCTAAAATAACAGAAAAGAAAATAAACAATGATAAATATATAATTACACTCAAAATTTGAAAATTTATGATTTTTTTTAATTTTAAATAATTCTTTGCATAAAATAATTTTGCTATTTCAAAATAAAATACAGTATTAAATGTGTTGAAAATTTTATAAGGAAAGTAATAAAAAAGTGTTTTAGCTGTAGCAATTAGAGCAATTACTGAATTACTGAATATCGTTCCAAGTATAAAAATTATTAACTGCGCATGTAGATTTGAATTAAAGATTTCAATATTGTTTGGAACTGATTTATAAATTATTTCCTTTATTTTTTTTTTAGAAATTAATTTATTTTGATGTATTAAATTATTTTGTTTTTTCGTATTGATATTAAAAATTATTAATTCAATAAAATCAAAAAAAATAAATAAAAACGAAATTAAAACTAAATCTTTAGTAAAAAAAGAAAAAATTATTATTGAAAACTTAAGAAATAAATTGAGTAGATTTCTTATATAAACCGGATAACTCAATTCACCTCTAAAATTAAATCTTGTATGATAATAAGAAGATATAAAATATTTTAAAACTGAGGAAGCTGTAAGAATTATCAATACAAAATTATTCTCATCAAAACCCTTACCAAAAATATTGAATAATTTCAGTTCATTTAAAGTTATTAAAACAGATGAAATAAGAAAGATAATTAAAAAAAAAGAAATATTTAATGCTATTAATAAATTATGATTTGAATTTAATATATTTAATTCTTTAATTTTATTCTCAACTAATTTTGAGGTCATTTTTTGTTGAATTGCATGACTAAATTTAAACAAAAATAAACAAACAATTATTGAAGAAGCATTTAAAATGATCCACTTACCAAATAAATCTGCCCCCCATGATGAAATTAAAAAAAAAGGTAAAAATATTTGTATTACTGTTTCTGAAGAAAGCTTAAAAACATGAGATAATAAGTTATTTTTAATACGTGTAAAAGTTCCAGAATTTTTTTTAATAAATTTCAACAAATCAATTCCTGTTAAATATCATTCTTATTTAAAATTTTCTTTATTTTGTCTAGAATTCTATGTCCTAAAAAATTAACATTTGATTTAAAATAATTATAAGAAACATTTGGATATATCATTTTTTGGTTACTAAAACTTAGAACTTGTTTTCCTGATAACTTAGTTATTTGTATTGATTGATAGTAATCACTCTCAATAAAAAGTTCTGATGAGATAATTTTCTTATAAATTTTTGCCTTAAAAGGCGCATGCAACATTTTTTCTCTTCTAGTTTTTGCGTCAGAGTCTAGCATATATAAATTATCATAATTAATTTGATTTTTTCTTAACCACGCAACTGTCTGTTCTCTATATTTTTCAAGTCTACTTGTAACTATTGATCCAATTTTGTATGAGGGCTTAATTAAAGTTGGTGTATTGAGTAAAAAATTTAAATACTCTGACCCATCATCATTTTGTTTTTCTGTTGGATCTTTGCAAAGTACACCATCCATATCAACACAACATTTTTCCAAAAATGATCTATGAAATATGTTCCATTCAAACAACCTTGGTTCTTCCACTTTTTCCATGCATATATCAACCTTTTTATATGTTTTTTCCAACCCATAAATACAACAATAAATTAAATCATTTGTATTTTTGGTTAATGCTTGTTTTATATCTTCAATAGTGTGCCCTGCATTTATACTATCATCTACAATTAATACCTTATTTGCATCAGAGCATTTTTCTAATTTTTTTTTTATTCTACTGCTAGATTTAATTTTTACATTATTTAAAAATTCATCTATTGAAACAAGGTTTATATTTAAATTTAAAGAAATTATATTTGCAGCCAACATTCCACTTCTGGGTATACCCACTACAAGATCAACATCTTTTGGAATTTTGTTTATGTTTTCTTTGATAGAACTATTAAGATCTGAAATTGATTTATAATTTATTTTTATGAAAAACTTATTAGGCAAAACTTGTATTTTTAAATTTATTTTTTAAAATTTTGGAATGGTTGTCATTCATATTTAAATTATCTAATTAATAGCTGGTATAAATTTATTTGGTCTATTTTTAATCTCCTTTATATTTAATTAAAGCATAAAATGTTTTAATTATAATGTAAAAATCTAGCCATATTGTCCAATTATTTAAATACCATAAGTCAAATTCCATTCTTCGTTTCATTATGCTTGGATCTGGAGTTGCTCCTCTAAGTCCATTAACTTGTGCCCAGCCTGTTAATCCTGGGTTACATTTGTGTCTTTTTAAAAAGTTAAAAAATAAATTTGAATAATGAATATCATGTTCAACCATATGTGGTCGTGGG
>MDTC01218496.1_pt1 | contig 11538 bp, 9 predicted proteins | sample 811181 | NCBI WGS metagenome assembly MDTC01 (sample SAMN05326644, study PRJNA326480) | marine metagenome | isolation source: seawater | place: Pacific Ocean: North | collected 2011 | reverse complement strand
GTCGGCCAGCCCCGGTGGTGCGGGCGGGTCGTACAGCGCGTACATCTCGCGGGACAGCTCACCGGACGCGATACCGCCGACCAGCTTCAGGTGTCGCTGCGGACGGCGCGCCCTCGGCGGGGTGTGCCAGTCGGCGACGACCTCGTGGCGCTCGGCGATGAACACGCCGCTGCTGTCGGCCCATTCCTCCACCGGATTGTTGACCCGGTCGAAGTGTGCCCACCAGAACGGCTTGTCCTCGCGCTTGTGGAAGCCCTTGGCCGCGGCGTACATCGCGACAGCGATCTGTTCAGGATTGCGGGCCTCGACGCCGTCCCCGGCGAACCTGAGCAGCGTCCGCTCGACGTCGTCGACGGGGGCGGGTTCGGCGGTGTCGGCGCCGCGCGCCATCGTCTGCGGGCCGCGGGGAGGCACCCCGGATTCGATGGCGCGCGCCATCAGCCAGTCCCGCAGCCGACGGGTGGAACGGCAGTCGTAGCGGTTGTAGTCCTCGATGGCTTTCAGGACGGTCGCGGCGCTTTCGGCGTCTCCGGCGTCGCGCAGTTCGCAGAACCGGGCGTATTCGGTGATCGACGCCGTCGCGGTGGTGACCTCGCCGTCGCGCAGCTCGTTGCCCATGTAGAGCGGCTCCAGGCTCTTGATGCTGTAGTTTTCGGCGCCCACCCGAATGCTCTTGCGCACCAAGGGATACAGATCGACGAGCACGCCGTCGCGAAGCAGTTCGTCGACCTCCTGCTCGCCGACCCCGTAGCGGCCCGCCAGCCGCAGCAGCGTGCTCTTCTCGTAGGCCGCGTAGTGGTAGATGTGCATGCCCGGATAACGCTTGCGCCGCTTGCGCACCAGGGCCAGGAAGTCGCACAACGCCTGACGTTCCTCGGCGCGGTCGTGGGCCCAGAAGGGATGGAACTCATCGGTGATGCTGAGCACGCCCCACAGGTACTCCAACCCCCACTCGTGTCCGTCGGCCGTCCACAGCGGGTCACCCTCGAAGTCGAAGAACAGGTCGCCCTTGTCCGCGTCGGGCAGCACCATCAAGGGTTGGGCGTCGACCACGCGGTACGGCGGCAGTCCGTCGGGCCTGTCGGTCACCTGCAGCCGGGCCTGTTCGGTCAGCGCCGCCACGGTGCGGGTCGCCAGTTCCGGCACCGGCCCGGTATGCGCCGCCAGGTCGTGCACGGTCGTGATGCCGGCATCGATCAGCCGCGCGCGCTGGCTGACCCGCATGCCGGCGACCAGCAGCAGATCGTCGGTGGCCCGGACCTGAGCCTCGCATTCGGCGCACCGGAAACACGCCCGCACGGTGTCGTCCTCCCAGGCCACCGGTCTGCCGCCGGCAAGGTGGGCATCGAGCAGGCGTTGCAGCGCATCGCGGCGCGGTCGGTACACCGGCAGGATCTCGTCGAGGGGATAACTGACCGCGGTACCGTCGCCGAGGACGAGGTCGACCTCGGGGGACACCGGAACGCCGGCTCTGGCCAGGGTTTCGGCGTAGGCCGCCATCTGCAGCAGCGCCTCCACCTTGACCGACCTCGCCAGCTTGGTGTCGCGCAGCCGGTAGCGGGGTGCGCCGTCGGGTCCGTCTTCCAGAAGAAGGAAGTCCGCGAATCCGGCGAAGCGGCCATCGAACATCGCGGCCTGGAAAATCACCGGGGCGCGGCGCTCGATGGCGCGCAGCGTCTGCTCGGCCGCAGCGGTCAGCCCCGCGACGGTGTAGTCCGGGCGGCCGATGACGACCACGTCGTGGTCGCGGCGCAGCCCGGCGAGGTGGCGCTGCTCGTGATCGTCGCCGAGTTCGGCGGTGCGGATGAGCAGTTCGTCATCGCCGACCACCGCGGGCCCGCGGCCGAGCCGCCCGTCGAACGACCGCAGCAACGCGTATTCGCAGCGTGCCGCGGCGGCGAGGTCGGAGGCGCTGTAGATGACAGGACCGCTGTCGCCGGCGACGAACACGGGAGCCACTGTAGGTGAGCACGCCGACACCTCCGCGAAATAGCATTCCTGGTCGTGATCTGGGCCTGATCTGCAGCCGGGAATCCTATTTCGCGAACCTCAGCGCGGCGATGGTCAGCCGGTGTTGCCGATCAGCTCCACGCCGCTGCCGTTCCACCGGAACTTGACGACGCTGTCGAGGCCGGGCATGCCGTTGGAGTATTTCAGCGCGACCGTGTCGCCGGTGGTCTGCGAGTTGTCCAGGCCGTTGAAGCCGTAGGTGTCGGGCACGCCGGTCGGGATGAACTTGCCGAGATGGAACATCACCGCGCGGGTGTTCGGGTTCTCGGAGTTGGTGTTGGCCTTGACGATGACCGCCGACAACTGGGCGCACTCGTTGTAGTTGCCGGCCATCGGCTCGGCCCGCCACCCCTGGCCGCTGCGTGGGTCGGGGGGAAGTTCGGAGACGGCCCGGACCACCTCGGGGGCGGCCAGGTTCACCGCACACGGGTCGTCGGCGGGCGCGGTGCCCGGGACAGCGGTGTCGATCGTCGGGGGCGGCCCAGGAGGCTCGGCCTGCGTGGGGGACGGTGCCGTCGGTCCCGGCGTCTTGGACACCGTCGAATCTCCCGATCCGCAGCCGGTGAGGGCCAGCAGCAGGGCGCCCGACGCCGCTGCAATCACCGCCGTCCTCCGCACAACAGCGCACCGTACCCGACGCCCGACGGCGCTGAAGAAGGCGCGCGGCGGGAGAGTCGGCCGAATGGCACTAGACTTCACCCACGATGACGCCCTCTGACGAGGCGCCCGACAGTGACGATCTGGCCGGCGACCTGACCTTTGCTGACCTGCAGATTCACCCCGCGGTGCTGCAGGCCGTCGGTGACGTCGGCTACGAGTCGCCCTCACCGATCCAATCCGCCACCATTCCCGCGATGCTCGAGGGCTCTGATGTGGTGGGTCTCGCCCAGACCGGAACCGGTAAGACGGCCGCGTTCGCGATCCCGATCCTGTCGAAGATCGACACCGACAGCCGCGCCACACAGGCCTTGGTGCTCGCACCGACGCGGGAACTGGCGCTGCAGGTCGCCGAGGCGTTCAGCCGCTACGGCGCGCATCTGCGGGTCAACGTGCTGCCCATCTACGGCGGCAGCTCCTACGGACCCCAGTTGGCCGGACTCAAGCGCGGCGCGCAGATCGTGGTCGGCACCCCCGGGCGGGTCATCGACCATCTGGAGAAGGGCAGCCTGGACCTCTCGCATCTGGACTACCTGGTGCTCGACGAGGCCGACGAGATGCTGCAGATGGGTTTCGCCGAGGACGTGGAACGCATCCTGTCGGACACCCCGGAGTACAAGCAGGTCGCACTGTTCTCGGCGACGATGCCGCCGGGCATCCGCAAGATCACCGCCAAGTACCTGCATGACCCGGTTGAGGTGACGGTCAAGTCCAAGACCCAGACCGCCGAGAACATCACCCAGCGCTATGTGCAGGTGGCGGGCCCGCGCAAGATGGATGCGCTGACGCGCCTGCTCGAGGTCGAACCCTTCGAGGCGATGATCGTCTTCGTGCGCACCAAGCAGGCCACCGAAGAAGTGGCCGAGAAGCTGCGTGCCCGCGGGTTCTCGGCTGCCGCCATCAACGGCGACATCCCGCAGGCGGTCCGCGAGCGCACGATCAACTCGCTCAAGGACGGCTCGATCGACATCCTGATCGCCACCGACGTCGCAGCGCGCGGGTTGGACGTCGAACGCATCTCGCACGTCCTGAACTACGACATCCCGCACGATCCCGAGTCCTACGTGCACCGCATCGGGCGAACCGGGCGCGCCGGGCGGTCGGGCACCGCGCTGCTGTTCGTCACGCCGCGCGAGCGTCACCTGCTCAACGCCATCGAGCGGGTGACCCGGCAGAAGCTCGTCGAATCTCAGCTGCCGTCGGTCGACGACGTCAACGAGAAGCGGGTGGCGAAGTTCAGTGACTCGATCACCGCGGCGTTGTCGTCGCCGGGTATCGAGCTGTTCCGCAAGCTCATCGAGACCTACGAGCGTGATCACGACGTGCCGATGGCCGACATCGCCGCGGCGCTGGCGCTCCAGAGCCGCGACGGCGAAGAGTTCCTGATGACGGAACCGCCGCCGGAGAAAAGGCGTGAGCGCACTGATCGGCCCGCGCGCTCCAGCGAGCAACGCGGTCCGCGGGAGCGGCGCAGCGATCTGGCGACCTACCGGATCGCGGTCGGCAAGCGCCACAAGGTCGCTCCCGGCGCAATCGTCGGCGCGATCGCCAACGAGGGTGGGTTGCATCGCAGTGACTTCGGCCACATCTCGATCAGGCAGGATTACTCGCTGGTCGAGTTGCCGGCCGAACTGTCCAAGAAGACGCTGAAGGCACTCGAGCACACCAAGATCCAAGGGCAGTTCATCAACCTGCAAGCCGACCGCGGCCCCAAACCGCATCGGGGGAAGCCCAAGTCGAAGTGACGGTGCCGTCCAGGCCTGCCGGTGTCGACGACGTCGGCGGTCTGGAATCGGTGACCACCTCGCGGCGGGTCGCCTCGCTGACCGGAATCCGCGCGGTGGCAGCACTTCTGGTGGTGCTCACCCATGCCGCGTACACCACCGGCAAGTACCCGCAGGGCTACGTCGGTCTGGTGTACTCGCGCATGGAGATCGGGGTGCCGATCTTCTTCGTGCTGTCGGGCTTCCTGCTGTTTTTGCCATGGGTGAAGGCCGCTTCTGCCGGCAGTCCGGCGCCGTCGGTGCGCCGCTATGCCTGGCACCGGGTCCGACGCATCATGCCCGCCTACGTCGTCACCGTCGTCGCGGCCTACTTGGTCTACCACTTTCGCACGGCCGGACCGAACCCCGGCCATACCTGGGAGGGCTTGTTCCGCAACCTGACGCTCACCCAGATCTACACCGACGACTACCTGTATTCCTTCCTGCACCAGGGGCTGACCCAGATGTGGAGCCTGGCGGTCGAAGTCGCGTTCTATGTGGTGCTTCCGCTGCTGGCCTACCTACTGCTCGTGGTGCTGTGTCGGCGGCGCTGGCGTCCCCGGCTGCTGCTGTCGGGTTTGATGGTGCTGGCCCTGGTGTCGCCGGCCTGGTTGGCATTGGTGCACAGCGTGGATTGGCTGCCCGACGGGGCGCGGCTGTGGCTGCCCGGCTACCTGGCCTGGTTCGTCGGCGGTATGGCGCTCGCGGCGCTGCAGCCGATGGGGGTGCGCGCCTATGCGTGGGTGTGCGTGCCGCTGGCGGTGGCGTGCTACTTCATCGCGTCGACACCGATCGCGGGAGAGCCGACGACCTCGCCGGCCGAGTTGCGTGAGGCGCTGGCCAAGACGGCGTTCTATGCCGTGATCGCCACGCTGGTGGTGGCACCGCTGGCGCTGGGGCCGCGCCGGGACGGGGGCGGGCCCGAACGCGGCTGGTACGCCCGGCTGCTGGCGAGCCGCCCGATGGTGTTCCTCGGCGAGATCTCCTACGAGATCTTCCTCATTCACCTCATCACGATGGAACTGGTGATGGTGGAGATCGTGCGCTACCCGATCTACACCGGATCGGTGTGGTGGCTGTTCGTGGGCACGATGGTGGTGACGCTCCCGCTGGCGTGGCTGCTGCACCGGTTCACCCGGGTCCGGGCCTGACGGAGCCGCCCGCCCTCTCGTTGAGTTAGGTTAAGCTCGCCTAATAAATGCTGGGAGAATCGAGGTGCCATGACGGATACAAAGCAGTCGCGCGGGTTCGCGGGCGCCGTGCTCAAGCTGCTCCGCGCGGGCGACTACGAGTTGACCGTCACCGGACGGACCCAGGTCAGCCCGCACTATGTGCGGCTGAGCTTCGCCGCCGGCGGGTTGCTCGAGGAGCGTTCGCTGCACCCGACCCAGTGGATCAGGATGTGGTTCTCCGATGGCGACAAGCTGCACCAGCGCGGCTACACGCTGGTCAACCCCGACCGGGCCGCCGACACCGTCGACATCGAGTTCGCGCTGCACGACGGGGTGGCCTCGCGCTGGGCCGAACAGGCGCAGCCGGGCGACACGATCGAGGTCACCGTACTGGGCAGCAACTTCGCGCTGCCCGAACCCCAGCCGGCCGGATACGTCATCGTGGGTGACACCGCCTCGCTTCCGGCGATCAACTCGTTACTCTCGGCGATCGGTGACGCACCCGCGCAGGTCTTCCTCGAAGCCGCCCACGACGACGACAAACACCTTCCGGTGGCCCGCAACGCCGAGGTGACGTGGGTGGATCGGCGCGACGCCGGTGCGGCGCTGGTGCAGACCGTCGAGGCAGCCGCGTTCGACGCCGCCGACCACTTCGGGTGGGTCGCCTGTGACAACCGCACCACCCGCGCGGTGGCCAAGGTGCTGCGCGAGACCTACAAGATCCCGCGCAAGTCGATCAAGGCGCAGGCCTACTGGGTTGCGTGACGGAGCGGGTGCACGAGGGCGCCGGCGCTGCCGCGCTTACGGAAGCGCCTGTCGGCTCGGCAACATGATCGGCACGACGAACTCCTCGAGCATGGCCCGCTCGTCGGCGTCGTCGTGTCCCGGGAACAACATCAACGACGTCATCACCCGCACCAGCCAGCGGGCGCGGTGGGCGACCACGGCCGGATTGTCCCCGTCGGAGCCCAGCGAGATCACGAACGCCTCGGTCAGCGCTTTGATCACTTCGGAGTTCTCCGCCATCTCCGCGCCGATCGGGCGTTGGGTGGTGGCGAACCACGATGTCAGCGCGGGGCTTTCGCGCACGTTGCGTAACGACGCCAGGATGCCCTCGATGAGGCGCTCCCGCGGATCGGTGAGCGCGGTGATCTGTTCGGTCATCTCCTGGTACAGGCGGTAGCTCTCCCGGTGCACATAGGCGGTGTAGAGCGCCTCGCGGTTCTCGAAATAGCGATACAGCGTGGCCCGCGAACACCCTGCGGCGGAGGCGATCTCATGCATCCCGACCGACGCCGCCTCCTTCTCGGCGAACAGTTCACCGGCGGCGTCCAGGATGCGGTCAGCGGCCACCTCGGTGCGGCGGGCCGCAAGCCAGTCGCCGGCCATCACCCGGTCACCGTGAACGGCACCGACAGCGGGCGACGCACGTAACTGCCGTCGGACCAGACGATCTCGTCCTCATCGACCGTGAACTCGGGAATCCGTGCCAGCAGCTCGGTCAACGCGACGCGGGACTGCATACGGGCGGCCGCGGCGCCGAGGCAGTGGTGCGCGCCGTGGCTGAATGTCAGGATGTTGCGGGGCCGCCGGGTGACGTCGAGTTCGCCGGCGTCCGAACCGTATTGGCGCTCATCGCGGTTGGCCGAACCGTAGAGCAACATCGCCCGACGGCCCTCGGGGATGGTGACGTCACCGATGGTGACGTCACGGGTGACGGTGCGGCCCAGCATCTGTACCGGTGAGGTCAGCCGCAGGAACTCGTCGACCGCGTCGGTGATCAGGGCGGGGTCCTCGACAAGCAGGCGTCGCTGGTCCGGGCGCTGGTGCAGCAGCTGGACCGACCCGCCGAGCATGCCGGTCGTCGTGTCGTTGCCGCCGGTGACCATCGTGAACGTGAACGCCAGGATCGACAGCACCCCGGAGATGTCGCCGTCGGCACCGACGCCGGCGGCGACCAGGTGTGAGACGGTGTCGTCCTCGGGTTCGGTGCGCCGACGCTCGATCAGCGCGGTGAAGTAGCCCATCATCTCGCCCAGTGCATCGCCGACGGTGCCGAGCGCACCGCCGACGCCGCCCTCGGCGGTGCTGGCGGCCACGATCGCGTCGGTCCAGCCGTCGAACTTTCCCCGGTCCGCCTCCGGTACGCCCAGGTAGTGCGCCACCACCATCGACGGCAGGGGCTTGAACAGCTCGGCGACGATATCGCCGCCGCCGTGGGCGCGCAGGCGCTCGATGCGTTCGACGACGAACTCGCGCACTTTCGGCTCGACGGCTTCGACCTGGCGCGGGGTGAAGCCGCGGGAGACCAGCTTGCGGAACTCCGTGTGCACCGGTGGGTCCTGCATGACCATCGGCGGGTTGTCGGCCAGTCCGATCAGGTCCAGCTCGCCGTAGTTGACCGTCAGGCCTTTCGCCGACGAGAACGTCTGGTGGTCGCGTGCGGCGGCCCAGATGTCGGCATGCCGGGACAGCACGTAGTAATCGTCCTCAGGGTGGTTCTCGGGGACGACATGGTGGACGGGATCGCGGTCGCGCAACGCGCGGTACATCGGCCACGGGTTCGGCCAGGTGCTGGCATCGGCGAGCTGGAATCGCGCCGGCGAGCCTTGAGACAACATCGCTGTCATGTCTTATGGGTACGACATGTAGCGCATCTGTGTCAATAGCGGTGACCAGATCGCCGTCAACCGGGGCCGGACACCCTAGATCGCGGCGCCCGGGTTCAGGATGCCCTCCGGGTCGAGCGCCAGCTTGATCCGCCGATTCAGCTCCATCGCCTCCGGGCCCAGTTGGCCGGCCAGCCAGGGCCGCTTGAGCCGTCCGACGCCGTGTTCGCCGGTGATGGTGCCGCCCAGACCGACGGCGACGTCCATGATCTCGCCGAACGCCAGCTGCGCGCGCTGCTCCATCGCCGCATCGGAGGGGTCGTAAACGATCAGCGGGTGCGTGTTGCCGTCGCCCGCGTGCGCGATCACCGAGATCACCAGGTCGTGGTTGGCGGCGATCTTGGCCACCCCACTGACCAGTTCGGCAAGCGCGGGAAGCGGCACGCCGACGTCTTCGAGTAACAACGAACCCTTGGCCTCCACGGCGGGGATCGCGAACCGGCGCGCCGCCACGAACGCCTCGCCCTCATCGGGATCGGATGTCGAAAACGTCTCGGTCGCACCGTGTTCGGTGAACGTGGCGGCCATGAACGCGGCGTCCTCAGCGCCGGCGGGCCCTCGGTCGTCGCTGGCGGCGACCATCATCGCGGCCGCGTTGCGATCCAGCCCCATCCGGAGCTTGTCCTCGACGGCGTTGATGGCGACCGAATCCATGAACTCCAGCATCGAGGGCCGGATCTTGCCGGTGATGGCGACGACGGCGTTGGCCGCGGCCTCCACCGAGTCGAACGTGGCCACCACCGTGCAGGCCGCCTGTTGGGCCGGCAACAGTTTGAGCGTGACCTCGGTGACCACCCCCAGGGTGCCTTCGCTACCGACGAACAGCTTGGTCAACGACAGCCCGGCCACATCCTTCAGCCGTGGCCCGCCGAGACGCACCGCGGTGCCGTCGGCGAGCACCACCTGAAGCCCGAGCACGTAGTCGGTGGTGACCCCGTACTTGACGCAGCACAGACCACCGGCGTTGGTGGCGATGTTGCCGCCGATGCTGCAGATTTCGAACGACGACGGGTCCGGCGGATACCACAGGCCGTACTCGGCCACCGTCTTCTTCACCTCGGCGTTGAGCAGGCCGGGTTGCACCACCGCGGTGCGCGTGACCGGGTCGACGGAGATGTCACGCATCTTCTCGGTGGACAGCACGATGCCGCCGTCGAGCGCGGTCGCACCGCCGGACAGGCCGGTGCCCATGCCGCGGGGGACCACCGCGACGCGGTGGGTGCTGGCCCAACGCAGTACGGCCTGCACCTCATCGGTGCGCCGCGGACGTACCACCGCCATCGGGGTTCCCGCCGACGGATCAGCGGCGCGGTCGTGCCGGTAGGACTCGAGGATGTCCGGATCGGTGACGACCGTGCCGTCGGGTAGCGCGGCGATCAATTCCTGCAACACGGACACAGCCGCCAGTCTAGAGAGCCCCGCGCGACGATTCGGTGTTACAGGGGTGTTACGGCTAGGGTTTGGCGCATGCGGGACAGCGTCGTCTTCGCCCAGGTGAAGTCATTGAAACGGAAGCGCCACGCGGCGCATCTGTCGGGCACCGCGCTCGAGATCCATGTGCGGGCCGTGGCCGACAGCGCCGGCACGGCGTATCCGGCGTTCGTCGCCGACGAGCGCCTGGATGCGATCGCTCCCGGACCCGTCACCACCATGGCCGCCCTCGAGCTGTGCCTGGTCGGCTTGTGGTACCGCGCGACCGACGGTTACGTGATCGCCGACCTCGATCTGGTCGAGCGGTTCGGCGAGCCGACCAGCCGGCGCTGGCTGCGGGCGGTCGGCGGTTTCCTCAGGGAATACCTGAGCCCGCTGTAGCGTCCGGCGCTGCCGGCTGGGAATCGAGGTCGCGCAGCGCAGGCAGGAACACCGCGACCACCCCCAGCGCCAGCATCGGCAGCGACAGTGCCAGAAACGTCACGTGCAGCCCGGCGCCATCGGCCAGAGGGCCAGCCAGGATCAGCCCCAGTGGGCCCGCGGCGTAGGCCAGGGATCCCATCACGCCGACAACTCGGCCTCGCAGGTGCGCGGGTGCGCGGGTTTGCATGACGTAGTTGTAGATCGGCGCGATCGGACCGTAGACGAATCCGACCAGCGCACACAGCACCAGGATCACCGGCAACGGCGGCAGGAACGCGATGACCGTCATCGCCGCGCCTAGGGTGATGACCGCGATCAGCATTACGGTGCGGCGCTTCATGAACTTCGCCATCACCGCGTACCCGAGCGCGCCCACCAGACCGCCGATGCTCAGCGCCATCAACACCCAGCCGAGCTGAGCGGGCTCGTCGCGATCGGTGAAGTACTTGGGAAACAGCACGCTTTCCATCGGCATGTAGAGCCCGGTGGCCACCAGATCCACGACCGCCAGCGTGCGCAGTACCCGGTTGTGCCACACGAAGCGCAACCCCTCGAGGATGCCGGCCCACACACTGCCCGTCAGCGCCGAGCGATCCGGTATGCCCGCACCCTCCAGGCGCAGTACCGAGATCGCCGCGATGGACAGCACGAACGTCGCCGCTGTCACCCACATCGTGTTGATGCCGCCCAGCGTCGCGATCAGCAGGCCGCCGATCCCGGGCCCGACGATGTAGGCCAGATTGAACACCGCCTCGAAATAGCTGTTGGCCCGGTCCAGGGACCAGCCCGCGCCGGCGGCCGCCTCGGGCAGCATCGTCTCCCGCGCGGTCATGCCCGCCGGATCGAACAACGCGCCCAGGGCGGCCAGCGCGGCCAGCACCGCCACGTTGACGACGTCGGTGCCGAACATCAGCGCGAGCACCGGCACCGCGGCCACCGACAGCGCCGACAGCGTGTCCGAGATCATCGACACCCGCCGCCGACCCAGGTAGTCGACCGCCGCGCCGGCGATCAGCGTCGCCGCCAGCAGCGGCAGCGTGCCGGCCATCGCCACGATCGACGCGTCGAGCGCCGAACCGGTGCGCTGCAGCACCAGCCACGGGAACACCACGATAGAGATGCCGTTGCCCGTTCCCGCCATCAGCGCGGCGAACAGGATCAGCAGTAGAGGACCGCGCCTGCTCAACGGCGCATCGGGTGGCGTCATGGCGTATCGACGGGAATCTAACAGCGCACCGGCCGCCGCCACCACAGGTTTTCACGCGGCTGCGCCGGGGTTCGGCGGCTGCGCCGGGGTCGCACCTGGCCGCCAGCCCGGCGCACGGCCGCCGACAGCTTGTGGCCTCGCCGAGTGTGAGCTCCGTGCGAAAAAGCGGCCCGGATTTCGCACAGGATTCACGCTCGGCGCGGCTC
>MDTC01053921.1_pt1 | contig 11538 bp, 13 predicted proteins | sample 811181 | NCBI WGS metagenome assembly MDTC01 (sample SAMN05326644, study PRJNA326480) | marine metagenome | isolation source: seawater | place: Pacific Ocean: North | collected 2011 | reverse complement strand
TACATCGCCAACTGAACATTTATTATTTTCATCATGTATGTGGTAATTTGTTGATCTTTTAATATATTTACCATTTACAGGATGTTTAACGAGTCGCTCAACACTCACCACAGCTGACTTATTCATTGCAGTTTTTAAAACTTTAGCAGTAATTGGTTTCTTTATTTTATTTTCCATTATTCATCTCTTTTAATACTGTTTTCACTCTAGCAATACTAATTTTATTTTCTCTGAATAGATGTGGCTTTGGATTAAGCCCAGAACCTCTTTTAATTCTGAGTGAGAACCTTTCTTTTGCAAGCTCATCAAGAGCTTGTTGAAGCTCTACTTGATTCTTTTTTCTTAGTTCATCAATCTTCATCATAATGCTGTCCTAGATACAAATGTAGTTAAAACAGGTAACTTTGCCGCTGCTAGTCGAAATGCCTCTCTAGCAATGTCCTCTGTGACGCCTTCCATTTCATATAATACTTTACCTGGCTGCACTTTAGATACCCAGTACTCTACGTTCCCTTTTCCTTTACCCATCCTTACCTCAATTGGCTTTTTAGTTATTGGCACATCAGGAAATATTCTTATCCAAATTTTGCCACCACGTTTAATATATCTTGTCATAGCTCTTCTAGCAGCTTCAATTTGGCGAGCAGTCACTCTTCCTCGTGTTGTTGCTTTTAGGCCAAATTCTCCAAAACTTACTTTGGCACCAGAAGTGGCAAAACCTCTAAGTCTTCCTTTTTGTTGTTTTCTATACTTTGTTTTTTTAGGTTGTAGCATTATTTATTCTTTTTGTTTGTTTTTTTATTAATATCTTCTTGAATTTCATCTTCTGCATATATCCATACTTTCACACCTATAATTCCATAGGTTGTTAAGGCTTCAGCAAACCCGTAATCTATTGCTGCATCCAAAGTATGTAGAGGAACTCTTCCTTCTCTATACCATTCGCTTCTTGCAATCTCCGCACCATTGAGTCTACCTGCCACATTTACTTTTATACCTAATGCTCCCAATCTCATAGTATTAGTTACTGCTCTTTTCATTGCTCTTCTATACATGATTCTGCGCTCTAGTTGCTGTGTAATTCCTTCCGCAACAAGTTGTGCATCTAATTCTGGTTTTTTAATTTCTTTAACATTAACTTTAACCATTGATTTTTGAACCTTTAATATTGATGATATTTTAGTTCTAAATTTTTCTATGTCCTCACCTTTTTTTCCAATGACTATACCAGGACGAGATGTATAAATAGTTATAACCGCCTCTTTTGTTGGTCTTTCTATAACTATTTTACTAACTGATGCATTTTTAAGTTCTGTTTTAAGATAATCACGTATGCGATAATCTTCTAGTAAGAAACCTGAGAAGTCTTTGCTATTAGCATACCACTTAGAGGAATAGTCCGTTGATATCCCTAATCTAAAACCTGTTGGATGTACCTTCTGTCCCATTATTTCTCCTCTTTGTCGCTCACTACGATAGTGATGTGACTTGTTCTTTTTAAAATTTGGTTTACTCTGCCTCTAGCTCTAGGCCTATGTCTTTTGCCATATGGGCCTTCGTCAACAAGAACATTCTTAACCACCAGCTCATCAAGATCGCTTGAATTATTGTGCTCTGCATTAGCAACAGCTGATTCTAGAACTTTTAAGATTAGTTGAGAAGCTTTTTTATTACTATAATTTAAAAACTCAAAAGCTTTATTAACTGGTAAGCCTCTTACGGCATTAGCAACTAATCGACATTTCTGAGCTGATATTTTTTGATATTTTAAAATAGCTTGAGTGTTCATTTTTTATCCTTTTGCTTTCCTATCACCTGAATGTCCTTTAAAAACTCTAGTTGGAGAAAACTCACCAAGTTTATGACCAATCATATTCTCTGTTACATAGACAGGTACATGTTGTTTCCCATTATGAACAGCTATAGTAAGCCCAATCATATCCGGAGAGATCATTGATCTCCTTGACCAAGTTTTAATTGGTTTTTTATCATTTTCACTCAAAGCTTTATCAACTTTAGCTTGTAAGTGATGGTCGATAAATGGTCCTTTTTTTAATGATCTAGCCACGTCTATTTCCTATTCTTATTAACTCTTCTTCTAACAATTAAATTGTCAGTTCTTTTATTAGATCTAGTTTTATAACCTTTTGTGGGTGTACCCCATGGCGATACAGGATCACGTCCACCAGAAGTTTTGCCTTCACCTCCACCATGGGGATGGTCTATAGGATTCATTGCTACTCCACGAACAGTAGGGCGAACACCCAACCATCTTTTCGCACCAGCCTTGCCATGTTTTTGAAGATTATGTTCACTGTTGCCAACTTCGCCAATTGTTGCTCTACATGTTTTAAAAATTTTTCTAGTCTCACCTGATTTGAGCCTTAGTGTTGCATAATCTCCATCTATAGCTACTATTTGAGCGACCGTTCCCGCGCTTCTTGCTATTTGTGCACCTTTTCCTGGCTTCATCTCAATACAATGGACTTGTGTACCGACAGGAATATTAATTAATGGGAGTGTATTTCCAATATTGATAGACGATTGATCACCGGACATAATTTTATCACCCGCACTTAGATTTTTAGGTGCAATTATGTATCTTCTTTCGCCATCAGCATATAAAAGCAATGCGATATTAGCATTACGATTAGGATCATATTCAAGCCTTTCTACAGTAGCTGGAATATTATCTTTATTTCTTTTGAAATCAATTATTCTATATCTTTTTTTATGGCCTCCACCAATATGTCTGGTGGTTATTCTGCCTTGGTTATTTCGTCCACCACTTTTATTTAATTTTGCAAGTAATGGCTCATAAGGTTGGCCTCTATGTAAGTCTTTATTAGAGACTTTTACTCTAAATCTTCTTCCTGGCGATGTTGGTTTTGATTTTACAATAGTCATTTTGTAATCTCTTCCTCGCCGTAGTTGATATCAAAACCTTCTTGTAATCTAACATAAGCTTTTTTCCAGTCCTTTCTTTTACCGAAAGTTCTACCAACTCTTGTAAGCTTACCTTGAACATTCATCAGTCTTACACTCTTTACTTTGACATCAAACATAAGTTCAACTGCTTTTTTAACTTCAGGTTTTGTTGCATCTTTTAATACCGAGAATACATGCTGATTATCAATATCAGCTCTTGTTGTAGCTTTTTCAGAAACCCTTGGGCTTACAATAATATTTGTTAATCTTTGTGTATTCATATTGTGGTAGCCTTTTTAATATGTTCTAGTACATTGCTATCAATTACTACATTGTCATGCTTCATTAATACATGTGGATTGATATCTTTGTGGTCAATTATAGTAACATCTTTAATATTTCTTAATGCAAAAAATACATTTTCATTATCAACAGATGTTATAAATAACGCATTTGTTATTTTAAGACTGTCTAAGAGACCTTTTCCAAGTTTTGTTTTTTTATCTGAAAATTTCAGTTTATCTGATAGATGCAATCTTTCTCTTTTAAGGAGTTCATTAAATATACAATTTAACGCACCTTTGTACATTTTCTTATTAATTTTTTTATTATAATCTTTCGGTTGGGCAGCAAATGTAACTCCGCCTGTTCTCCATATCGGGCTTCTTGTTGTTCCTGCTCTAGCTCTACCAGAACCTTTTTGTGGTCTAGGTTTTGCTCCACCTCCACTGACAGCAGATCTATTTTTTTGTGCTTTTGTGCCCCTTCGCTGATTAGCCATGTAATCAGTTGTGATTTGATGAACCAAAGCTTCGTTAAATTCTTTTGTAAAAATTTTTGTTAATTCAGTACTCATTATTCTGTGATATTTTTTTCATTAATTTCTTTTTTTTTAACTTCTTCAGTGATTTGTTCTTCAACTATGGAATCTTTCTCAGATTGTCCTATAGCCTCAGTAACAACTTTCTCTGTATAAATTTCCTTAGGTACATATTTCTTTTGTGTAGGCTTAATTATTACAACACTTCCTTTGTGTCCTGGGACAGAACCTTTAACTAACATTATGTTTTCTTCTGGCATAATTTTTACAATTATGAGATTTTGTATTGTTCTTTGAACATTGCCTAATTGACCAGGCATTTTCTTGCCTTTAAATACACGTCCAGGGTCTTGACACTGACCTGTCGAACCTATTGCTCTGTGTGATATAGAGTTACCATGTGTAGCATCTTGCATAGTAAAATGATGTCTTTTTACTCCGCCTTGAAAACCTTTACCTAATGATTTTCCAACTATATCGACATGCTCGCCTGCCTTAAAATAATCAACTTTTATATCTGTTCCTACTGACATATCCTCGCTTAAGTCTTTCACTCTGAATTCATGTTGGCCTTTGGCAGGTGTGATGTTAGATTTTTTATAATGTCCTAGGAGGGATTTACTAAGTCTGCTCTCTTTTTGGCTTCCATATGCAACCTGAATAGCAGAGTAGCCATCACGCTCTTTCGTCTTAATCTGAGAAACTCGGTTTGAGTCAATATTGATAACAGTAACAGGAATTGAAATACCTGAATCATCGAATACCCGAGTCATACCTGTCTTTATGCCTATAAGGCCTATGGTCATTTTCTTGTCCTCAAAATGAAAAAGTTAATTAAATCTGTATTATTTAAGGTGCTGAATCTTAACATAAAATTCTGAATTGTTACACTTTTTTAGGGCTTTTTTGACTTAAATTAGCTTAATTCTATTTGGACATCTACACCGGCAGCTAGGTCAAGTTTCATAAGAGCATCAACAGTCTTATCTGTTGGTTCTATAATATCCATCAGCCTCTTATGAGTTCGAATCTCGTACTGATCCCTCGCATCTTTATCCACATGAGGAGAAACTAAAACTGTGTATCTTTCAATTTTAGTCGGGAGTGGAATAGGACCGATAACTCTTGCGCCTGTTCTTTTTGCTGTTTCTAAAATTTCTTTTGACGAAGCATCAATCAATTTATGATCAAATGTCTTAAGACGTATTCTAATGTTTTGAGTATTTTTTTTCTTTTTTGTTGCCATATCTATGACGCCTTCGCAATGAGTTCTTCAGCAATATTGCTTGGTATCTCTGAATACTTTTGAAATTCCATTGTATATGTTGCTCTGCCTTGTGACATGGACCTTAAATCTGTTGCATAGCCAAACATCTCTGATAAAGGCACTTCAGCTTTAATAATATTTCCTACTACGGTTTCTTCCATCCCTTGAATAATGCCTCTTCTTCTGTTGAGGTCTCCTGTTACATCACCAAGATAATCACCCGGTGTAACTGCCTCAACTTTCATAACAGGTTCCAATAGTACTGGTTTAGCTTTTTTTGCACCTTCCTTAAATGCTTGCGAGCCTGCTACTTTAAATGCAACTTCACTTGAGTCAACGTCATGAAATGAACCATCGTAAAGCGTTACCTTTACATCTACAACCGGATAGCCGCCTATTACTCCATTTTCCATTTGCTCTATAACTCCCTTATCGACAGGCCCTATAAATTCTCTAGGTATTGCTCCACCTACTATTTCATTGACAAACTCGTATCCTTTTCCAGGTTCTTGAGGTTCAATTTTCAACCAAACATGGCCATACTGTCCTTTACCACCACTTTGTTTTATATATTTTGCTTCTTGTTCAACAGTAGATCGAATTGTTTCTCTATAAGCAACTTGAGGCTTACCTATTGTTGCTTCAACGTTGAACTCTCTTTTCATTCTGTCAACAATTATATCTAAATGAAGTTCTCCCATTCCTGATATGATAGTTTGATTAGATTCTTGATCTGTTGCCACTCTAAATGAAGGGTCTTCTTGAGCTAACTTGCTCAACGCAAGACCCATTTTTTCTTGATCATCCTTTGTTTTAGGTTCAACAGCAATAGATATTACTGGTTCTGGAAATTCCATTCTTTCAAGCGTAATTACAGAAGATGGATCGCACAATGTGTCTCCAGTAGTGACTTGTTTTAGTCCTACGGCTGCTGCAATATCTCCAGCCCTAACTTCTTTTATCTCATCTCGTGAATTTGAGTGCATTTGCAGTATTCTGCCAATACGCTCTTTTTTCTGCGTGACAGCGTTATAAACTGTATCACCAGATTTAAGTACGCCGGAATAAACTCTAAAAAAAGCAAGTGTTCCAACAAAAGGATCTGTTGCGATTTTAAACGCCAATGCAGAAAAAGGTTCATCATCAGATGATTCTCTTTTGCCTTCTGTCTCATCTTTATCATCTAATATTCCATTGATAGCGGGGACATCTAGCGGTGACGGCATAAAATCAATAACAGCATCTAACATTGCCTGAACACCTTTATTTTTAAATGCTGTACCGCATGTGACTAAGACAATTTCATTTGATAAAGTTTGTAGTCTCAGCCCCTGAACTATTTGTTCCCTTGTAAGCTCGCCATTATTTAGATAGGCATCCATTAATTCTTCATTAGCTTCAGCAGCAGTCTCAACTACTTGTTCACGAAGTTCATCAACTTTATCTTTAAGATCATCAGGAATATCTATCTCATTAAATTTCATTCCTCTGCTTTCTTCATCCCATATTATTGCTTTCATATCAATTAGGTTTACTACACCTTTAAAATTATCTTCAGCACCAATAGGTACTTGTAATGGTAATGGTTTTGAACCCAGCCTCGTTTTAATTTGTTCAACTACCCTAAAGAAATCAGCGCCTGCTCTATCCATTTTATTGACAAAAGCCATTCTAGGAACGCTATATTTATTAGCTTGCCTCCATACTGTTTCTGATTGAGGCTCTACTCCGCCTACGGCACAAAATACTGAAACAGCTCCATCTAGAACTCGCAAAGATCTTTCAACTTCGATTGTGAAGTCAACATGCCCTGGTGTGTCAATGATATTTACTCTGTGCTGATCATATTGCTCAGTGCTACCGCTCCAAAAACATGTTGTAGCAGCAGAAGTGATAGTGATACCTCTTTCTTGTTCTTGTTCCATCCAGTCCATGGTAGCTGCACCGTCATGTACTTCACCTATTTTATGGGATACGCCTGTGTAGTATAATATTCTTTCTGTAGTTGTAGTTTTACCAGCATCAATGTGTGCCATTATGCCGATATTTCTGTAACGTGATAATTCTGTTTCTCTAGCCATAATTTACCACCTATAATGAGCAAAAGCTTTATTAGCTTCAGCCATTTTATGAGTATCCTCTCTTTTCTTAACAGCTGACCCTTTATTAGAAATTGCGTCAGCTATTTCTGATGCTAGCTTTTCCTTCATTGATTTCTCGTTTCTTTTACTAGCCGCTTCAATGATCCATTTCATAGCTAAAGAAACTTTTCTTTTTGAGTTTACTTCTATCGGGACCTGATAATTAGATCCACCTACTCTTCTTGATTTAACCTCAACACTTGGTCCTACATTTTGCAAAGCCTTCTCAAGTGCAGTTAGCGGTTCTTCTTTAGTTTTCTTTGAAGATATTGATAATGCATTGTAAACAATTTTTTCAGCAGTTCTTTTTTTCCCATCCTGCATAATCATATTTGTCAAACGAGTAACATTTGTACTCTTATAAATTGGGTCTGGTATTATTTTCTTTTTTGGTATGTCTCTTTTTCTGGGCATCTTTAACTCTTAGGTCTTTTGGTTCCGTATTTTGATCTGCCTTGTTTCCTGCTTTCTACACCTTGAGTATCTAAACTTCCTCTTACTATATGGTATCTTACACCTGGTAAATCCTTTACTCGCCCGCCGCGTATAACTACAACCGAATGTTCTTGTAAGTTGTGGCCTTCACCACCTATGTAAGATGTTACTTCTTGTCCGTTAGTTAATCTTACTCTTGCAACTTTTCTTAGGGCTGAGTTAGGTTTCTTTGGAGTTGTTGTATATACACGTGTACATACTCCTCGCCTTTGTGGACAAGCTTCCAAGGCTGGGACTGCGGATTTAACAATCTTTGTCTTTCTTGGTTTTCTTACTAATTGATTAATTGTTGCCATTATTTCCTCTATAAGTAGGCGAAATTCTATTAGTACAGGCAGTTGGTGTCAAGAAGTGATTAGATATAAAAGTAAAAAACATATAATTAGTCTTTAAAAAGATCTTCAGCTGTTGTTTCTGAAGATTTTTCTGGAATTATATTTATTTCACTAGCAATTTCTTTTTCAAGCATTTCTTCAAATGACTCGCTTTCATCTTTCTGAGCCGTTAAACCTGTTCCGCACGGTAGTAGTCTTCCGACAACAACATTTTCTTTTAGGCCTCTCAACTTATCTTTTCTACCATTAACAGCTGCATCAGTAAGTACACGAGTAGTTTCTTGGAATGAAGCAGCAGATATGAATGATTCAGTCACTAACGATGCTTTTGTTATACCTAACAGCATTGGTTTAAAGGTTGGAAGAAGTACGCCAGAATTTTTTGACTTAAGACTATCCATCATTTCTAAAAGTTGAGTTTTTTCCATTTGCTCACCAGGCATAAGTGTGGTATCTCCAGCAGATGTTATTTCAACTTTTCTCAACATTTGTCTCAGGATAACTTCAATATGTTTATCGTTTATAGAAACACCTTGGAGTCTATAAACATCCTGTACTTCTTTGACTAAGTGTTCAGCTAAATCCGTTACGCCTCTATAAGCTAATATATCATGCGGATCTAATTCACCATCCGATATAATTTCACCTTGAGAAACACTTGCTCCTTCAAATACATTAAGTAATTTTAATTTACTTAGCATTTGCACGTGTTCATTTCCGTCTGCATCCGTTATAATCAGTCTTCTTTTTCCTTTAGTCTCTTTACCGAATGAAACTACGCCGGTCCTTTCAGCAAGTTCAGCTTTTGCTTTAGGTTCTCTAGCTTCAAAAAGATCAGCAACTCTAGGCAGACCACCTGTAATATCTCTTGTACCAGATGTCTCTCTTGGAGTACGAGCAATAACATCACCTACTCCTACTTTAGTTCCAGATGATACATTTACAGTTGAATTTGATGGAAGAAGAAAATGTGCAGGTAATTTAGAATTTGTTATTAACAAATCTTTACCTTTTGTATCTACTAGCTTTATCATAGGTTTAAGATTTTTATCAAACGATACACTGCTTGTATCTTTTACCTTGATAGATGTAATCCCTGTGAGATCATCAACTATATTCTCAACACTAATGCCATCTTCGAAATCTTCAAATTCAATTATACCCGCTGTTTCAGTGATAATGGGCGTTGAATGGGGATCCCATGTAACAATATTTTGTCCTCTTTCTACTGGCTTGCTGTCTTCTAATTTAATAATAGCCCCATATGGAATTTTATATCTTTCTTTTTCTCTTCCGCTATCGTCAAGCACACCAAGCTCACCTGATCTAGAGACGGTTACAATCTCTTTTTGGCTGTTAATTACTGTCTTAAGATTATGGTACCTTGCCGTTCCTGAATTTTTAACTTCTATACTGTTTGCAGCAACCGCCCTAGATGCCGCGCCACCAATGTGGAATGTTCTCATGGTAAGCTGAGTCCCGGGTTCACCGATAGACTGAGCTGCCACAACACCAACAGCTTCGCCTTTACTAACTTTTCTTCCTTTGGCTAAATCTCTTCCATAACATTTAGCACATACCCCGTGCCTTATGTCACAAGTAATTGCTGATCTAACCCAAACCTCATCTATAGCATTTTGCTCGAGAAGGACTACGTTATTCTCATCAAGTAATGTTCCTTTAGGAAGTAAAGTTGCATTTGTTTTAGGATTGACTAATTCATTTAATAAAGTTCTTCCAAGAACTCTTTCATTTAGAGGCTCAACAATATCTCCACCTTCAATTAAAGGTTTCATTAAAATGCCGTTCTCTGTGCCGCAATCATCTTCTGTTACTACTAAATCTTGTGCGACATCCACTAATCTTCTTGTGAGGTAACCTGAGTTAGCTGTTTTCAATGCAGTATCTGCTAGTCCTTTTCTAGCTCCATGCGTTGATATAAAGTATTGCATAACATCAAGTCCTTCTCTAAAGTTTGCTGTAATAGGGGTCTCAATAATTGAACCGTCTGGTTTTGCCATTAAGCCTCTCATTCCTGATAACTGCCTAATTTGTGCAGCAGAACCTCTAGCTCCAGAGTCCGCCATCATATAAATAGAATTAAATGATTTATGTTCTACTTTTTCTCCGGAAGCTGTTTTTGTTGTTTCGGTTCCTAATTGTTTCATCATAGCTTGTGAAACTTGGTCATTTGTGTGTGACCATATATCAACAACCTTATTGTAGCGCTCACCTGCTGTTAATAACCCTGAGTTATATTGTTTTTCGATTTCTTTAACTTCCTTCTCAGCTTTAGCAGTAATTGATGTTTTTTCTTTTGGTATGACCATATCGTCGACACCAATAGAAACACCTGCAATGGTGGAGTATTTAAAACCCATATTTTTTATTTTATCGGCAAATAAAACAGTCTCTTTGAGACCTGCAACTCTATAAGAAACATCAAATAGTTTTGATATTGCTTTTTTATTTAAATCCTGATCAATAAATGAAAATGGTATATTTTTTGGAATAATTTCAGAAATTAATGCTCTTCCTGTAGTTGTTTCTACAATCTTTGTTATTTCTTTATATTCATCACCTTCCATCTCAGTGATTTTCAGTCTAACTTTTATTTTTGCATGCATATCAACAAGTTTTGACTGATAAGCTTTTGATACTTCTTCTATATCACTAAATATCATTCCTTCGCCCTTAGAATTAGGTTTTTCTCTAGACATATAATAGATTCCCAATACCATATCCTGCGAAGGAACAATGATAGGACTTCCATTTGACGGTGATAGAATATTATTACTCGCCATCATAAGGACGCGAGCCTCTATTTGAGCTTCTTGTGATAAAGGAACGTGAACTGCCATTTGATCACCATCAAAATCTGCATTAAACGCAGCACATACAAGCGGGTGTAATTGTATAGCTTTTCCTTCAATTAAAACTGGTTCAAATGCTTGAATACCTAGCCTATGGAGTGTAGGTGCTCTATTCAACATCACAGGATACTCATTTATAATCTCTTCAAGAATATCCCAAACTTCTTCGCCTTCTTTTTCTACAACTTTCTTTGCTGACTTAATCGTTGTGGTGATACCACGGGCCTGAAGTTTTCCAAATATATGAGGCTTGAATAGCTCTAGTGCCATTTTTTTTGGCAATCCGCATTGATGAAGACGCAGTGTGGGTCCGACAACAATCACTGACCTCCCTGAATAATCTACCCTTTTGCCAAGTAAATTTTGTCTAAATCTTCCGCCTTTTCCTTTAATCATATCTGCCAATGATTTTAGAGGTCTTTTATTCGTGCCAGTAATAGCTCTTCCTCTTCTTCCATTATCAAGCAGCGCATCAACTGATTCTTGTAACATTCTTTTCTCGTTTCTGACAATAATGTCGGGTGCTTTTAATTCGAGTAATCTCTTTAGCCTATTGTTTCTATTAATGACCCTTCTGTATAAATCATTTAAATCTGAAGTAGCAAATCTTCCGCCTTCAAGTGGTACTAATGGTCTCAAATCTGGTGGTAATATTGGTAAAACATCAAGTATCATCCAT
>MDTC01023438.1_pt1 | contig 11540 bp, 8 predicted proteins | sample 811181 | NCBI WGS metagenome assembly MDTC01 (sample SAMN05326644, study PRJNA326480) | marine metagenome | isolation source: seawater | place: Pacific Ocean: North | collected 2011 | reverse complement strand
GAAAGTACTTCAAGGATGCCGTTATGATCGATTTCAAACTGAACCCCGACGCGAACGTTACCTTTGGGGCCAGGCTGAAAAGGAATTTCAATTTCTCCGAGTAGCCAGTTATCGCGGGCCATTTCTCGCTCACCCTGGAGGACTCTTATGGCAATAATCTCCTGATTTGCGACCGCGTTCGTGAACATCTCCCCAGCTTTTGCAGGGATTGTTGAGTTTCTTGGGATAATCACATTCATGAGTCCACCGAATGTCTCGATACCGAGAGAGAGCGGAGTGACATCAACCAGTAATACTTCCCTGACTCGCCCGCACAGAATGCCCGCCTGAATAGCTGCCCCAAGGGCGACAGCCTCGTCAGGATGTTGGCTGAGATTGGGGATGATTTCGAACCATTCTTCAAGACTGCGTCGCACCAAGGGAATTCGGGTGCTGCCTCCGACCAGGATCAAGTGATCGATTGAATCAACTCCTTTGTTTTGTGCCTCTGCGAAAGCGCGCCGACAAATCGATCGAGTCCTTTCAATGACGGGAAGCATGATCGCCTCTATCTCACTCTGGCTTATTTCAGTCTCGAAGCTCTCATTCCCGCGGAAAAAAGGAAGGCGAATGAGGTGGGTGTCTGACGAGCTTAAGGATTCTTTGGCTTCGCGAGCAGCGACTCGAATGCGTGATGACTCGCTAGTTGTGAGCTCATCGAGCTTGAGGCGTCTTTGAATTTCTTTAGCAATGACAAGGTCAAGATCATCCCCTCCGAGTTGCGTGTCACCAGCCGTGGAAACCACCTCGAAGAGACCTTCTTTCATCTGAAGAATAGAAAGATCAAAGGTGCCACCGCCGAGGTCGTAAACAGCTACCGTTTGCTGCTCATCGAGCTTGTCGAGTCCGTAGGCTAAGGCTGCGGCAGTGGGTTCATTTAAAACCCGCTCGACTGTCAGACCAGCCGATTCGGCAGCGGACTTCGTTGCTTCCCGTTGGGAATTACTGAAGTAGGCCGGGACGGTTACGACCGCTCGCGAAACTTTGTGGCCGAGGGCTGTTTCGGCGACAGTTTTTAGACGCCTTAAAATCTCAGCAGAGACCTCGATCGGGGAAGTGGTTTGAGTTTCACTCAGGGGGATTTCAATCCCGATTGAGGCGGGTTGAATTTTGTAATCGGAGGCGGCTATCTGATCTGTCGAAATCTGGTCAAAAGGGCGGCCAATAAAACGTTTTACCGAGGAAATGGTGCGTTCTGGTTCAAGTTTTCTGAGGCGAACTGCTTCTCGCCCGGTTACTGCGGAACCGTCTTTCAGGTAGGTCACCACGGAAGGAGTGAGACGTTCGCCGTCCTCGTCTGCAAGTATGAGTGGAAAACCCGAGTCAACGACTCCAACAAGCGAATTGGTGGTGCCGAGATCGATTCCGATGATGAGGTCTTCGTTCATTGATAATTCAGCACTCGAGGAGAGAAAGTAACCTCGCTTGGCATTGCTGCTCCCACTTGGTGAGGAATTTTAATTGTGAGAGGTTACGGTTGGCTGACTCAAAATTACCCGAACTCGCCGCCTCTTCGATCTGCGGGAAGATGTCGACGATTGATTCTTTGAATTGGTGAATATGAGCCATTTTTTGCTGGATACCGAGTTGTGCGTCGACGCTCTCTTTGGTCAGTAGAGCCTTGGCTAGAGCTGTGGTCGAGTTCTGGTTTCTTGAGATGACCGAATCCGCTTTTTGAAGGGCGGTATTAATGGTGGCGAACAGGTCCATTAATTTTGGACTGAGAGAGTGATTGGGCTCATGATCACTGACCTTAAGTTCAAGCCAATGAGCCAACCGCTCTGCTGGCGAAGAGAGGACCGAGCGAGCTCGATTTAGGTCTGCCGAGACGGAATTTGTGGTGCCGCTTTCCTGATCGGGATGCCTTTTTTTTGTAGCTGTCCGCCAAGCCTCCTCTATCTCAGCGAGATTGAGGAGGAGCGTCTCGGGAAGTCCTAGGATGGCGAATAAATTCGTCATTCATCTGACTCCAAAGCTTAGTGACCGAAGGCGGAGGTCACTTCTTTTTCTTTCCACCACCTCCACCACCGCGACGTGGGGTTGGATTCGGCTTAGGGCGCTTTTTCGGTTGCCCAGGACGAGCCATAGAGCGCGGAGAACGACGCTTTCCCGGGTGGCCTCCAGGGCGAGGGCTTCGACTGTCGACACGATAAACAATGCGCGCCTTCTCAGTGTCGTAGGGTGACATTTCGATTTTTACGCGGTCACCGGCAACCAGACGGATGAATCTCTTACGCATTTTCCCGGAGATGTGAGCGAGGACGAGGTGGCCGTTGTCCAACTCGACTCGGAACATCGTTCCAGGAAGAACGGTGTGGATCGTTCCTTCCAGTTCTACGGTATCGTTGTCTTTGTCCATAATTGATGGTGGCGGCGAACATCGCTCAATTCTCAGATTTTAGAAGCGTTTTTTGTGGCATCTACGGAGACAAAGTGTGAACACACTTTTTCTGGGTGATATTTCTGGCCAAGGTTATCCTTTAATTTACTTCGATTTTCCGGCGATTTGAGGAAATGGGATCCTTTTCCAACTGGGAGTTGATCGATTAGATTTATGCGGACGAGGAGAACCGCAAATTCAATAAATATAGACTGAGTAACTCCTCGTTTTATTAAAGCTACCTGCGGGTCTTTGAGACCAACAATGCCTTGGAATGGAACCTAGTGGTGCTGATTCGCGACAGGTTATCGGACTCAGTGTTAATTGGAACAGAGCGGCCTCATTGGAAATCTCAAAACTCTGCCGATTCCACGCGCAGAAGGTTGGAAGTGCAATCAGCGATGCGCAGAGACAACAACCGAAGGAAGACAGCCTGCCTGCTAGTCGGGAGCGAAGCGTCAAAGAGGCGAGGTTAAAAAGCAACTCACTAGTATTCGAGCTTCGGCCCTACCGAAGTTGAGTGGGTGAAAATCATCGCTCGCGTTGATGTGGGCGGGGAGGAGGTATACCGCAAAACTTCTCCGGTTCTACGCGCATTAGGTTGGATACGGAATGAACGATGCGCTCAGCTTGGGAAGCCTGTTGATGGTGCGCGGGGACGGGATTGAACCGCCGACCGACTGGGTGTAAACCAGTTGCTCTACCGCTGAGCTACCCGCGCATTATCGTTTGGTGGCCCTCAAAATGGAACCCTCCTTATGGGAGCTTTGGCAGGGGTGGGTAGTATGAACTCTATCCTAGAATCCGCAAGTGGTTAAAGTCGTGCGGCGGACGGGAGCATTGCGAAGGTGATGCGGGGGTTTTCGTATCTGCTATCTTTGATGTCCATTGGTCGGGGCCAGTATTTGATCCCTAGCCTCACTCTTGAGAAGTGCTGGTTTTTGCGTGCCATCAACTGAGGGCGGCGATCAACTCGATTCTGGAAAAGGGATCTCTGGGGGGATCAAATTTTCGCCCCGAAGATCTGTCCAAAGCTGTTTAGGGATAGAGTGCCTAAGATCGTTCAATTGATTCTCCACTTCCAAAGCAGAAGCGGCCCCAAGGACAATTGACGATACGGAAGGATGACCAAGGACAAACTGTAAGGCTGCGGTTCTCAGAGAGATTTTATGTTTCTTACAGATCGATTCGATCAAGTTAGCTCGCATCATGATATCTGACGGTGCTTCGGTGTAATTGTAGCGGGCGCCTCGAATCGGGCCCGTAGCAAGTATGCCTGAGTTGAAAACACCTCCGAGGATGACTCCGATATTTCTCTCTTCGGCAAGCGGCAGAAATGTTGTGTTTGCTGGTTGTTCAAGTAGTGAATAGCGTCCCGCCAGCAAAACAGCATCGGGGTCAGAGTTTCTGACAAATTTCTCAGCCGCATCGGCGTCATTCACTCCAATGCCGTAGGCCTTGATAATTCCCTGCTTTCTCAGGGCGGCAAGGGTAGGGACAGCACCCTCCATTGCTGATTCGAAAACCTTGTCATAGCGATGACCGTGAGCACCTCGCTCCAGATCGTGAACCAGAACGAGGTCGATATGGTCCCGACCGAGTCGAATCAGGGATTGCTCTAGGGACCGCATTGTCCCTTCACGACTGTAGTCAAAGTTCACAGCATGGGGGGCACCGCCTGAGTAACCGGTGACAGCGTTATTGGATGGTGAAAAGGGATCGGTAACTCGACCGACTTTGGTTGAAAGAATGACCTTTGCCTGAGGTGCTCGGCGAAGCGCCGCACCGATGCGGTGCTCCGAAAGTCCATGACCGTAGAGTGGTGAGGTATCAATTAGGGTGACCCCTTTTTCAAGTGCGCAGCAAACGGTTTCAATGGCGTCCAACTCTTCGATTGGAGAGTAAAGATCTCCAATCATGGCAGCACCGAAACCGATCGCTGAGACCTCGAGGCCGGAGCGTCCGAGGGTGCGCTGAGGAAGAAGATCAGGCATGAGTGGAAAATGGCTGAATTGACGCCTTTCGTCAATCGTGTCGCTTTCTGATGAGCGCAGAATATAGGCGCACCTTGCGCCATGATAACGGGTTACCCATTATTCTAATATGAGTAGTCATCCTTCCATTGGCAGGTTAGCGGGAGTGGCGATTGTTTCTTTTATTATCGCATCAAGCATTTGCTGGCAGCCAGAAGTTGCTGGCAGCAGTCTTTCGCGCGATGAGTATAGATTGTGAGTGATTCGCTGAGCATCCAAGAGCTGGCATCCTGGCTGAAGGATCGCGAGTGGGAAAACGCGTTTTGTGACGGCATCCTTGCTGCTGCAAAGCGTCTGGTTTCGGCTCGATTGGTTCACGATGTCTCTGCCAAGTGGCTCGATACCGGTGATGTGGAGATTACTGGTTCCGTGTCCGAGAAGAATGGGCAGTCTTGGCAACCCGTGGTCGCGATCTGGAGAGAGGGTGACGGAATGGCGCTAGAAGGTAATTGTCAGTGCCCGCGAGCGATAAACTGTGAGCACGCCGCTGCCTTGCTGGGCTACCTTGCTAAGTCCAAAGAAAGACTGGAGCGCGCTGCTGGGGGAACTCCACAGCGGGACACGATGATCGAAGGAAAGATAATAAAATTGAAGGAGGGTCGAGAGGATCGGGAAGCTGCCCCGGCTACCGTCGACATCACTCCACGGTTCCTCATCAGAGTTAAGCGGCGTCCTGAGGGAGAGCGGGCGGCATGGATACCTGAAATTGTGGTGGAAGCTTTCGCTGTCTACGATGGCCGCCAAGTGCCGCTTAATCCTAGTGGTCACCTTCCGCCTATTGTTTTGCCTGACGGTAAGATGAAAAGGTCACGAGGAGCCGAGTTTGAGGCGATGAATTGCCTTTACGCGCTTGATCTTGTGCCCGGAGCTGAGGAGCCGCCTCAGTCGCTTCGCAAAGTCGAGTTGCCGGAGGTCGAGGGCACCCTTTGGGCACCTGATGCCAAAGAGTGGCCACATCCTGAGTTCTACTGGCAAAGATTTCGGCATGAGGGTGGGCCGGCATTGGAGCGACGCCAGTGGGAGATTCGTTATGCTCCTGACGTTGGGTATGAACCGCTCATATTTCAGTCCAAAACGTGGAGTGCTGACATCGTTGAAGAAGGGAAGGGCTGGTTTCATTTATCTGCTGGATTTGAAATCGACGGCGAGACCTTTGAACTTCAACCCATTCTCGCAGCGCTCGTGAAGAACCAGTTCCTTGAAGTGACTGAGTCCATGCCAGATGGACAGGAGTTCATGATTTTCCTTCCTGATGGTCGTGGCCTAGCTCTGCCGGTCGGCCGGTTCCGGCGATTGCTGAAAACCTTGGGCGAACTTCTCGAATTCAAATTTGGTGAAGGACGTATCAAGTTGAGCCGGACCGATGTCGCCCTCATCATGGCGGGTGAAGAATCTGATGTTCTGCAAGCGGATGGTCCTGCTGAAATTGTAGATATTGGTGAGCGCTTGCTTCACTTCGCAAAGATCGACCGGGTTGCCGTCCCCGACGGTATTGAAGCAACACTAAGGGAGTATCAGCTTGAAGGGTTTTACTGGTTACAGTTCTTGTCTCAGAGTGGGTTGAACGGTATTCTCGCTGACGATATGGGGCTGGGTAAGACCCTGCAATCGCTCACGCATATCACCTCAGAAATCGAATCGGGACGAAATCAAGGGAGGCCCTCACTTGTGATTGCGCCCACAAGCGTCGTTCTGAACTGGGAGCGCGAAGCTTCCAAGTTTGCTCCTGATCTAAATGTGCTTGTCCTCCAGGGAGGGGGGCGGAAGCAGAAGTTCGCAAAGATACCGGATGCTGACCTCTTACTGACTTCTTATGCACTCCTTCATCGTGATCTCGAGATTCTCTCGGCATACGAGTTTCACCTTTTGATGCTTGACGAAGCACAGCACGTCAAGAATCCCGGAGCTCAAGTTTCGCGGGCAGCGATGCAGTTGAACTCTCGCCATCGAGTTTGCCTCTCGGGGACTCCAGTCGAGAATCATCTCGGTGAGTTATGGAGCTTGATGAATTTTTTAATGCCGGGTCTTCTCGGGACGAGAGAGTCTTTTCGGGAGAACTACCAAACTCCTATCGAGAAGAATTACAGTGAGTCGAAGCGTAAATTATTGGCTGATCGGGTCGGTCCTCTCATCTTGAGGCGGACCAAGAGCGATGTAGCAAAAGAGCTTCCGCCGAAAACTGAAGTCGTGCACATGATCGAGATGACTAAAGTTCAGAAGGACCTGTATGAAACAGTTCGTTCGACCATGGATAAGCAGGTCAGGCAGGCGCTTGCGATCCGTGGTCAGGAGGCTCAGGTCGTATTTCTCGGCGCGCTCCTGAAGTTGAGACAAATCTGTTGCCACCCCAAATTGTTGAAAGAGGGGAATTATGGAAGTCTTGAAAGAGAGTCGGCCAAGTTTGAATATCTAGTCGAGTTGCTTGAAACTCTCGGGGAGGAAGGTCATCGCGTGCTTTTGTTTTCGCAGTTTACTTCCATGCTCGAGTTGATTGAGAATCATCTTCAAGAGCAAGGGATTTCGCACCTGAAACTGACTGGGGAAACCAAGGACCGACAAGACCTCGTGGAGCGTTTCCAGCAGGGAGAAGGAGAGGTCTTCCTTATCTCTCTGAAGGCCGGAGGCACCGGTTTGACTCTTACCGGAGCGGATACGGTGATCCACTACGATCCATGGTGGAACCCTGCGGTGGAGAATCAAGCCACGGATCGAGCTTACCGGATCGGGCAGGGCAAGCCCGTCTTCGTTCACAAACTTATGTGTCAGAACACAGTTGAAGAGCGCATCCAGCAGATGCAGGAGAAAAAAGATGACCTTGCCGAGGATCTGCTCTCCGGCGCGACCAGTCAGTTAAATCTGACTGCAGAATCGATGGCCTCCTTGTTAGGCGCTACCGAGGATCCCTAGTTGCTCAAGAAGATGTAATCCTGAGCAAGGTGATTGGGAGCTTCTTTGGTGTCGTCTAACTTGTCTGCAAGGACCGGATAGACGTTCTTAAGGTTAAACTCGTCCGCAAAGGGTTGCTTCGACGTCGAGTGAAAAGCGCAGCGGGCTCCTTCCTCGTAGTGGTCGATGGGAGGAGCTCCCTTGCGGTTGGAATGATGTTCGATGAATTCAGGAAATATGCCGGTTAGGGACATGGTGCTATTACCGCACTGCAGTTGTAGGAAGAAACGGCCGCACTTACTGAGCCCATCCATTCCGTCAATGAAATCAACATGGCAGGTAAAGTCGCGGTCCTCTCGTGTGGGCTGAAGGCCGGTCATGGGATTGCCAATGGAGTGCGCGGCAAGGGTGGAGGCGACATAGTCTGCGATATGTAGTTCGTCGATTTCGGCGTCCTTTAGGTGGCGTCTTACGAGGACAAAAAAGTAAAGTTCGGGAGAAATGGACAGTGAGTAAGGGTTCTCATTGATCGCTGCAAACAGCTTCTCGTGTTCAAGAAGCGTGACCAGCGATTCGCGATCCTGAAAAAGCGGAAAGAGCACTTCTGAGTGGGATTCGTCATCCAGCAAAGCTTCCTCGATGAAGATGAAATCCGTGGGGGTGAGATGGTCGAGGCAACTGGAGGGAATGTGGCGCATGGCACAAGCGGTGTGTAATTATTAAGTAATATTGATATTCAATAAATATTAACTAAATGAGATTACAGCAGTGCATGGTTTGGGTGGCAAGAGGAAATCTGAAGAATCTTCAGATAAAATTCGGTGCGATCAGAAGACGATGGCGCCGATCTGTCAGGGATGATGACTATCCCTATTTCGCTTGGTTAGGGCGGCGGTAGGCTGGCTAAATTTTACAAGGGCACCGGCAGTGCGCCTAGTCCGCTACTTTGCCGTTCTTGTAGGTGAGTCCGAGATCGTTCTCTCTCACATCAGCGAGACGTCGTGCCATCTGGATTTTGAACCGGTCGACCACTTTGGTGAACTCAGGATTCATCGCCAGATTGGTGTATTGGTTGGGATCTTTTTCAACATCGAACAGTTCGATTCCTTTGGAGGCATCCTCCTCATACTGGATGTAGGCATATTTGTGCGTGCGAAGGAGAAATCCCCTCCGCATCGGTGCGACGCTGAAGGCGGCTTGGCGGACTTCGAGGTTTGGGAGCTCGATCATTCCAGAAATATCTTTCCCTTGGAGTCGCTCCGGAACCGGCAGGCCACAGAGCGATGAGAGGGTGGGATAGAGGTCGATCAACTCGACGAGAGAGTTGGACACGACAGGCTTCCGGCCGGGGACAGATATGATGAGGGGAACACCCGACGAAACGTCTCGCAAGCTGACCTTGGCCCAGAAGTCATGTTCTCCAAGGTGATAGCCGTGATCACTTGTGAATATGACGATTGTATCATTTTCTAACCCTGCTGCCTCAAGGGCATCAAGGACCACACCAACCTGAGCATCCATATAGGCAACAGATGCATAGTAGGCGCCAATGGCCTTCTTCTGCTTCCGGATATCCATCTGCATATTCTCGCTGGTGCAGTAGTTAATTCCCGGCTTGGGAATATCGTCCCAGTCTCCTTCGACCTTGGGAGGTAGGACCATCTTGTCGTAGGGGAGGAAGGGTTCGTAGTATTTCCGGGGTGCCACGAAAGGCACGTGCGGCCGAACGAAACCGACTCCGAGCCAGAATGGCTTCTCCTTGTTTTCATTGATTAGTTCGGCCGCTTTGCGAGCTGCTTTTCCATCAGCATGGACAAGATCGTCACCGTCTGCCTCAACGACTACAAACGTGTTGCCTCCAACGACGGGGCGCTTGCCGTCTGGATTCTTCTGTAGCGTCTCGCCGTCTCCCTCGGCTTTCCATTCAGGGCCCGGCGTGTTAAACCGTTCCGTCCAGTTGGCAGGATCGTCCGCACCGTTATAGCTCTCATGCTCTGGCGGAAGATTTTCTTTTTTGTATTCGACGCCGCCAGGAACTCCCATGTGAAAGATCTTGCCAACCCGGGCGGTGTGGTAGCCATGATCCTTGAAATGCTCTGCCCACATGGCGCGTTCACCAATGTAGGGACGGGGGTTTTTGTATCCTAGAGAACCGGTGGCATGCGGATAGTAGCCGGACATGAACGAGGCACGCGATGGGCCGCAGTAAGTGCCCTGGCAGTAGGCGCGGGTGAAACGGATGCCGCGCTCAGCAAGGCGGTCAATATTCGGAGTGTGGCAGACCTCGTTGCCGTAGCAGGAAAGAGCCGTGTAGGTGAGGTCGTCCGAGATTAGGAACAGCACATTATATTTCTTTTCGGACCCGAAGGAAAGGGTCGGAAAAATGAGCGTGATGGCAATCAGGAGAACTCTTTGCATGCAACAGTTCCAGACTACAGGTAGATACAATAGAATGACAAACCTTCCACGCATACGCAGTTGCGTGCATGTGTCACACGGTATAATGGAACGGCACGATGCACCCCCCGGTCCTTAGGGTTAGAGAGCTGACCAAGCATTTCGGTAACGTCACTTCCGTGGACGGTGTTTCGTTTGATATTTTCAGGGGGGAAGTTCTCGGGTTACTCGGAGCAAACGGGGCAGGTAAAACGACTGCGATTAACATGGTGCTCGGGATTGTCACGCCAACGGGCGGTCGAATTGAAGTCTTTGGCAAAGAGTTGATGGCAAATCGAATTGAAGTGCTTCGCCAAATGAATTTCTGCAGCACTTACACTCAACTACCGGGGAACTTGAGGATCTGGCAAAATTTGAAGGTGTTTGGTCAGATCTATCGGGTGCCTAATTTAAATTCGCGGATCGATGAAGTGCTGGAGATGCTGGAAATTTCCCATCTCAAAAAACGGGTCAGCGGAGAGCTGTCAGCCGGAGAGGGCACCCGCCTGAATCTCTGCAAGGCACTCCTAAACCGTCCCCGACTCTTGCTCCTCGATGAGCCCACCGCGAGCCTTGATCCCGATATTGCCGACAAGGTGAGAAGAGTGGTGAAGCGGATTCGTGACGAAGAGGGAACTACGATTCTCTATACCTCTCATAATATGCGTGACGTGGAAGAAGTGTGTGACCGCGTCGTCTTTATGCACAGGGGTAAAGTCCTGTTCACTGGAACCTCAGAGGAGACCCTGCATCATTTTAAGGAAGAGTCGCTCGAAGATGTTTTCATTCGGGTGGCGCGTGGCGGGGATATTGAATCCAAGGGAGAAATAGAGGAGGCCAGCAAATGAGCTTACGTACAGTGAGGGCCCTCGTACTTCGTTATCTTTATCTTTACACCCGAACCCCTGTCCGGATCGTTGAGCTGATCTTTTGGCCTCTGGTGCATCTGTTAGTCTGGGGTTACTTGACTCGGTTTCTGCAACAAAATATTGGTGATGACTTCCCCCATGAGATCACCTTCTTGATCGGGGCTGTAATCCTTTGGGATATTCTCTTCCGGGCTCAGCAGGGTGTCGCTATTTTCTTCCTTGAAGATGTCTGGTCGAGAAATCTTCTCAATATCTTCGCGGCTCCCGTGACCAATGCGGACTATCTTGGATCGACCTACGCAGTGGGGATGATGCGAGCAACTGTGACTTCTGTGATGCTGGGTGGGTTGTCGGTCTTATTCTACAGCTTCAACATATTTCAATTGAGCTGGGCGTTGATACCCTTTGTATTTAACTTACTTATCTTCGGGTGGGCACTGGGAATGATTTCCACGGCATTGATTGTCCGCTGGGGGCCCGCTGCAGAAACGCTAGCGTGGGCTGTACCGTTTTTTATCCAACCGTTTGCCGCAGTTTATTATCCGGTGGACTACCTACCTACCGCACTGCAGTGGATAGCTAAGGCGCTGCCGTGTTCTTACGTGTTTGAGGGTATGAGGGGCGTTCTCACCGACGGGGTTGTGAACTGGAAAGAATTAGGGATCGCAACCCTACTAAATTTCTTTTATTTGGGTCTCGCCGGGTTGCTCTTTGTTCGCGTCATGCTCAAGGGGCGAGAGAAGGGTTTGCTGACCAAGTTTGCGTCTCAGTAGCCGGCTCCAAATGAAGGAGAATACGGGCTTAGCAAAGCTTTTTCGTTAGGGCGCGTGGACTGTTGGTCCGAGTGATTCATAAATCGAAATATGAAAAGAATTTTTAAACACGCCCTATGGATGG
>MDTC01158018.1_pt1 | contig 11541 bp, 11 predicted proteins | sample 811181 | NCBI WGS metagenome assembly MDTC01 (sample SAMN05326644, study PRJNA326480) | marine metagenome | isolation source: seawater | place: Pacific Ocean: North | collected 2011 | reverse complement strand
GAACCACACCAACCGCCGCGCCACCGCCATAATTGACCTTACTAAAAAAAGTTAAATCGCCGGCTCCGACACTTCGAGCAACCTCTATTTCATCAGTAGGATCAAGCGTATAACTGACTAAGCCATCAATCTCAGAGGGCGCAAGGCCTGCATCATTCACTGCTGCTACCACGGCCTCTGAAGCGAGAGATAGCTCGGAGCGGCCCGATGCTTTAGAGAATTCAGTGCAACCAATTCCTGCAATAGCGGCTTTATTATGTAAGCTGTTCATGTTTAATTTTTACTACCTAAAGCAATTTGTAATTAGTGAGAGGGACGAAAATAAGGCAATTGAAAGCCATCAGCATCACGCTGCATAACCATTTCAACGGGCATATCAAAATCAACATCATTAGATTCGCAATCCGTCAATTGAGACGTAATACGCGTTCCTTCAGCAAGTTCAACAAGCACAATAATCAATGGGTAATCGTAGCCGGGGAACTTAGGATGGTGCAACACTGTAAAACTACAAACAGTGCCCTTACCTGATGCCGAGATAAAATCCCATTCTTGTGACTGACATTGGTCGCACATCGGACGCGGCGGATGTCTTAATGATTGACAACTTTGGCAACGCTGAATAGCCAGCACCCCCTCAGCAGCTTGGTCCCACCACCATTTATTATCCAAGCCCAGCACGGGCTTGATTCGAGATACTAACGATTCAGTCATATCGATCATTTACCTTGAGGAAAAATTTTAACGTTTTACTAGCACCAACTGTCAGCTATCAACTTTTGCATTGTCTAGCGCAGTTATATCAAAATCAGGAATGTAAAGCTGTTGGGTCTTACCACCATCAACCGGTAACACGATGCCGGTAATAAAAGAAGCCTGATCTGAACATAAAAAACAAATAGCTTCGGCTATTTCTTCAGGCTCAGCATGACGCTGCATGGGTATCGAACTTGCAATAGTATTCATCATCACTTCACTCTTACCGGTTGCCTGATCGAGACCTGGCGTTTTAACCGAACCCGGAGCAACAACATTCACCCTAACATTATAGGGTGCAGCTTCCATTGCAGCGCAACTAGTAAAATGATTAATGGCGGCCTTAGATGACGAATAGGCGCTGGCTGCCATACCACCACGCAGGCTACTCACTGATGACACCGTCACCACCGCGCCGGAACCTTGTTGATACATTGCTTTAAAAGCCGCCTTGGTTGCAATAAAAACGCTGTCCACTGAAGCTTTGAAATTTGATTGCCAGTCATCGAGACTGGTGTGCTCTATCATGCCACCTTTAACCGAGGGCGCATTATTAACCAACACATCCAAACGACCAAATTTCTCTATCACCTCTTCAACAAATCGCTCGACAGCAAGCGCATCATTGACATCAAGTGCATAACCCGTGAACTGTCCGCCCGCTGTCGAAATACGTTCGGCAAGTTCGTCAAGCTTGGGCTTGCGACGTGAACAACCGATAACGTGCGCTCCCTCTTCGGCCAATTGAATAGCGGTGCTTCGGCCTATACCTAAACTTGCTCCAGTCACAATAGCAATTTTGTTAGCAAAACGCTTTGTCATAGCTTTCTCACTTTATGATTAATCAGGACGCCCTAATAGGGCACCGCCAGTTGGCACGCCCACACCCGATGTTACTAATACATTATTGACTTTTTTAGCAGGCTGATTGACTGACTGCCCTCGGACCAAACGGGTGGCTTCAACAATCCCATTAACACCGTGAATGTATGCCTCACTTAACTGACCACCATGGGTATTAGTTGGTAAGCGACCATCACTTCGCATCGCACCGTCTAAAACAAATTTTGGCGCTTCTAACAAATCACAAAAACCCCAGGATTCTAACTGCCATAAGACGATTGGGGTAAACGCGTCATAAATAACAGCTGCATCGATATCATCGGCACAGAGACCGGACTGCTCATAAGCCATTTTAGCCGCAATATCCATGGATGGAATGCGTGCAATCTCTGGCCTGTAAAAACTGGTCATTGACTCCATATCAGCAGCAGCAGCCTGCGCAACACCCTTAACGATGACAGCCGGATGTTTTAAATCTTTAGCTCGCTCAGCCGTTGTCACCACCACGGCACTGCCACCGTCAGTCTCCATACAGCAATCAAGCATTTTAAACGGTGAAACAATGGGCCGTGAAGCATCGTAATCCGCGCGATCAAAGGGTCGCTCATAGAAAAATGCCGCAGGATTTTTGGCTGCATATTCACGCTGTACGTGGGCAATTTCGAACATCGCGTCTTGTACGTTCTCTGCCAAATGCATGTAACGCTGAGTATACATGGCCACCCAACTGGCCGGCGTCATTAAGCCATATGGTGTGTACCAACCCCAGTGAATAGCATCCGAGGTTAATAGTGGGCCAGCCACACCCGAGCTATAACGATGGCCCGAACGTCCGTTCAATGCACGATAGCACACAACTACTTCAGCCATGCCGGTGGCAACGGCCATCACCGCTTGGTGAACCAAACCAGTGGCTGCACCGCCACCGTGAGGAACACGCGAATAAAAGCTTAAGTCGCCTATACCAACCGCGCGAGCAATTTCAATCTCGTCGGTGTTGTCGAGTGTGAAGGTTGTCATACCATCGACATCCGAGGGCTTTAGCCCTGCATCGGCAATGGCGTCTCGCACGGCTACCGAAGCTAGCTCCAACTCAGAAACACCTGAGTTTTTTGAAAATTCTGTGTTAGCTACACCGGCAATAGCGGCTTCGCCTGAAACATTAATGGTCATACTTTTCTCTCCAACAGGAATGAATTAAGGCAGTGCAATTTGCACAGAGCCGGTCATGTGCATTCCCCAGATATTATTTTCACCTGTAACATTAATTTTGACACTTCTTTCAGCGTCATCTTTCTCAACGATTTCGCCACTTACTGTCATAGTCATACCCGGAACATTCGGCGCTCCCAGCTTAACCTTTAGTGCCTTCATGACCGCTTCTGGGCCAGACCAATCGGTGACGAAACGGGCCATTAAAGCTTGACTAGTCAATATATTCATAAACACATCGGGCAAACCCATAGCCTGAGCAACCGCCTTATCATGATGACAGGGCTCAAAATCTCGCGTAGCTAGTGCAGCGCAGGAAATAAGTGATGCGGTTATGGGTATATCTAAATTAGGAATCTTATCGCCAATATTAATATCGGCATAGTTAAGTGTACTCATTACTCTTTTTCTCCTTAGCTTAGCCGTTAGTTATTCGCAGGATAGAATTGAGGTAAAATCGTTTTTTCGTCAACTCGCTCGACCTTACCCTTCAACTTCATGCCAATCTCAACATCTTTTACGTCACAACCGACAATATTTGCAATAATGCGCGTACCCTCTGCCAAACTAATCACGCCGACTAATAAGGGGTACTGGTAGCCAGGGAATTTAGGATGATGCATTTCAACGAAGCTAAACAATTCACCGTCTAATGTTGACTCTATCGTGTCCCATTCAGTTGATTGGCAGACCCCACACATGGGTCTAGGCGGATGTCGTAAGGCACCACATGACGCGCAGCGCTGTATCAATATCTTGCCTTCGTCGCAAGCGTCCCACCACCATTTATTATCTTGTCCTCTTGGCGCAGCCACTCGCGTTGGAATTTCTAAGCTATCGTCACTAGCAGGCGCTGACTCCTCTTGCTCAGGCGGAATAAACTTGAACACTCTGAATCGTTGAGTGCCCAACAAAACGCCATCTTGATTAGTAAACTTGGCATAGGTTTCAAAAAAATAGCCGATACCCCTAGCCGTTGTTTTTTGTTCTGAAATCGACTCAATCACACTTTCTTCAAAAATAGCGTCGCCGACCTTAGCTTCAGCAAAATATTCTTGATCGACGTTAGTGCCTAAAGAGCCGCTAAAACCATGACTATCAAAGAACTTAACCATCTCAACCTGACCGTCCGTCGGACGACCCTCGCTGGCGACTTTATAGCCCTCTTGCGTCCAGGCATACATCATGGCTGGCGGCGCAATTAAATGGCCACGGGTACTTTTTCCAGCCCAATCTTGATCAACATAGGCGGGATTTTTTTCACCCATCACTTCGCACCATTGGCGTATCATGGCTGAATTAACATCATCGTATCCGCGTCGTGGGCCCGTATAGATTGGCTTCCCAACAAAGGCATAGACTTTCTCTTCGAAGGCTTTCGTTTGTTCCGGCGTCATAGCTCAGATCCTAGTTATCTTTTTAATAAAATATTTTCAATCAGTTGAAATTCGACGATAAGAAGCATAAACCAGCCTTACGGCAAGTACCACCAAACTAAAAAAAAGATTCAACTTGATAGTTAAATATGACGGCTACAGTAAGGAAAACATCAGCTTATGACGTTTTTTGCAAGCCAGAAACAAGTTTTGAATGACAGCAAATAATCGCATTTAAAAACTCGCTCAAAAGTTGCACGCAGCAAAATCAATTGCTGAGTGCAGATTAATTCTTATTGTTATTTACCATCCTGTGAGACTAATAAAACGGCTTATTGATTGCTGTATTCTTTTAGTTTATCGGCACCGTAAAACATCGCAATCGACTCGCTAAAGTCAGCACCTTTTTGATTGCCAGCACCGCCGCAAACACCCAAGATCTGTCCCGTCGTCCACTTACCCATATCAGAGGCAAAATAAAGCACCCCATCAGCAATTTCTTCGGGCGTGCCGGCACGGCTCAAATCAGATTCTTCTATATAATTATCTTGCATGCTTTGCGGCAACGATGCAGCAACAATTTCAGTTGGCACCATACCTGGACGCACACAGTTAACCCGAATACCAAAGGGACCTAGCTCTAAAGCCGCATTTTTAACCAGCATTTCGGCGCCCGCCTTGCTGACACTATAAGGGCCCATAAACTTACTCGGCGCTGCACCCTCTATAGAGGAAATAGAAATAATACTGCCACCATTGGTTTTCATTTTAATTGCCGCATGTTTAATACTCAGCAAATTGCCAATAATGTTTAAATCTAACAGACTACTCCAAGCTGCAACATCAGCATCAATCACCGCATTCGGTAATCCTGTCCCTGCATTTGAAACCATCACATCGAGCTGTCCTTGGTCATTACACGCCGCTGCAACCGCGGCTTCAACCTGTTCCTCAACTGTCACATCACAGGTCTTAAAACGCACTTCGCCGACATGGCCCAAGGCTAACAGCTTATCCGCTGCAGCCTGCAACACATCTTCGCGACGACCGACAATCATAACACTGGCAGCATCTTGCTCTAAAAACCGTTGCGCCACGCCAAACCCCAGGCCTGTTCCACCGCCGGTGACTATGGTATATTTACCGCTCAATAAACCCATTGATTGTTCCTCGATTATGCTTGGCTCTAACAACTAGCTAGTGAATAAAAAACTCTATGCGAGTCTATGCTGACGAGGGACTATTGTCCTCGTTTTTTAACGGTGATTTGGTTAAAGATTTATAAGATTGACAGAAAAGGGGCCTAAAACATAATAAACTAATCAAATATCACGGTTTTATTGCCATCAACTATAACCCTGTCTTCAAGATGGTAACGCAAGCCCTGCGCTAATACGCGGGCTTCAACATCTTTGCCTAAGCGCACCATATCGTCGCGGTCATGCTTATGGCCAACGCGAGCAACATCTTGTTCAAGAATGGGACCTTCATCAAGGTCATCAGTCACATAGTGGCAGGTAGCGCCAATTAATTTCACCCCTCGCTCAAAAGCCTTTTGATAGGGATTTGCGCCGATAAATGACGGCAAAAAACTGTGATGAATATTTATCACTTGTCGCGGGTAGCGAGCACAAAGATCGGGCGGCAAAATCTGCATATAACGGGCTAAAACAATCGTGTCAGCTTGGTAGTGTTGTATTAACCGATCGATTTCTGCAAACCCAGCGGCTTTAGCCTCTGGCTCTTTTGCCATCGGTACATAATGAAAGGGTATGTCGTGCCACTCAACCATACTGCGCAAATTTTCATGGTTTGATATCACGCAGGGAACATCACAGTGCAGATCACCACTGCGCCAGCGATGCAATAAATCGGCTAAGCAATGGGATGCATGGCTGGCCAGCAACACCACTTGGCGACGTTGATTGGAATCACGCAAGTACCATGACATTTGATGGGCATCAGCAATGACTTGAAATTGCTGCTTGAAGGCGTCAAAACTGACCGATAGTGACTGGGCACTAATCTCATTTCGCATGAAGAACTGACCCGAGACAGGGTCGGTATGGTAATTCGCTTCGAGTAATGACCCGCCCTGTTCAGCGATAAAGGCACTCACTTTAGCCACTATGCCAATTTGATCAGGACAGGCAATCACTAAGCGATAACTGTGTTCCACAACGCTACTCCTCGTAAACTTCACTTAATCTGTCTGTTTTTTGAACTATATCAGCATTTTTGGCCAGCTTATAGCCCTATTTGGCCAAGCAATTAGCGGTGCCTTAACCGCCAGCACTGATGTGCAGGTCGACCACGTTCAAAATCAGGGTCTAAAGTGGCTCGAGTTAAATCTTCAACCGCAAACTGACGCGTCAATTCTGGCGCTAACTTAAAGCCACGTTTGTTATTTGAGAAGTATAGACTACCCTCTTCCGTTAGGCGACGCATCGCCAAGCTAATCAAATCGATATGGTCTCGACTAATATCCAGCGTGTGGTCCATTCGCTTAGAGTTTGAGAAGCTAGGAGGATCAAGCAAGATGCAATCAAAGTTCATGTCGCTAGTTTTTAACCACTCACTACAATCCGCTCTCAGCAACTCATGCTGCTCACAGTCAATAGCATTGAGTTCAAAGTTATGCCGTGTCCAGTTCAAATAATTATTCGACATGTCGATACTAAGACTCTGGCTGGCGCCGGCTTTCGCCGCATAGACTGAGGCCGAACCGGTATAACTGAATAAGTTTAGAAAGCGCTTACCCGCAACCTCCTTGGCAATTAATAAGCGAACTGGACGATGATCTAAAAACAAGCCGCTATCTAAGTAGCGCTGCAAATTTATCTTGAATGCATGACCATGCTCTAACACGACTAAGGCTTGATCTGAGGCATCGGTCTTTTGATACTGGCTATTTCCGCGCTGACGTTCTCGTCGCTTAAGGTAGATCTGCTCAAGAGGGCATTCAAATACTGCCGAAACAGCGGCGATGGCATCTTTGACGCGCTTACGAGCCAAACCCGCATCGACCGTCGCTGGCGGTGCATATTCCTGTAAGTGAATATGTAATTCAGGCTGCGCCAGTGTGGCTCGCTTTGGCAGAGGCGTGGGAACATTTTTATAGGGGCTCGCCCCGCTATTCTTTATCGGATAAGCACCGCTGGCGTCATCGGACTCTAGGGCTAATTTTTCGACTGCCACATAACAATCAATAGCCATCGCATACTCAGGCAGGTCGGCATCATAAACGCGATAACAGGCATTGGATTGTTTCTTGAGCCAGGGCTTTAAACGTCGCCGGTTTTTTATCAAGCGATTCGCCAGCATGGTGGCATTATCACTTAAATCGTCCACTGATAAAACTTTTTTCCCCCGATCTGTCAGGTCAACAGCAATGCTTTTTTCATCGACCCGATAACGCTGTACTTGGCATTCAATCGGGCCATTATAAAGCCTATGTTGTCGCCAACTGCGTAATCCTGTTTGCCAACCTAAATCTTTATTGCCAGTGAAAACGCTAGCCTGCCAGCCCATACACGATTGCTTAAGCAAGCGACCTAGCTGCTGATAGACAGGAATTAATTCATCAACTTCACCTAAACGCTCGCCATAGGGTGGATTCACCACTAACAGGCCAGGCAAGATATCATCTGGCAACGATAAGCGGTCAATCGCCGTCACTTTAACGGTTAAACAATCCGTCAAACCCGCTAATGCAATATTTTCGTTTGCCAGCGCAACCGTTCGTGGGTCTATATCGAAACCAAGCAGCGTATTCGTTAGTTGATTACAACCTTCATCCGCCGCAAGCGCTTGCAGCTTCATGACCTGCTGCCAAACCGCATCGTCATAATTAGAGAACTGAGTTAAACACCAATGACCATTACCCACCAAGCCACGAGCACGCAAAAAGGTTGGCGGGATATTGGCCGCAATGAGTGCAGCCTCAATTAATAGCGTACCGGAACCGCACATAGGGTCGACAAAACTGCCTCCCGACTCTGCAATCGCCGGCCAATCACTTTGCAGTAAAATGGCCGCTGCCAAATTTTCTTTTAAAGGAGCCGCACCCCCTCGACTTCGATAGCCTCGCTGATGCAAGCTTTCACCAACTAAATCAAGAGCCAATGTGAAACGGCCATTGAACAAGCGACCATAAACCAAAATATCAGGTCGCTGCTCATCAATGACCAGACGCTGGTTGACGCTACTTAAAAAACTATCATTAATGGCGTCTTTAACGCGCTTTGCGCCAAATCGTGAATCTCGAATATCTGCCGATGTACCATTAAAATCGACTAATAGTGTCTTATCGGCAGAAAAATAGCTGTTCCACGGTAAGGCAGTAATACTGTCGTAAAGAGCTTGCTCAGAATCGATTCGATTGCGTAATAACAACAGCGCAACGCGATTCGCTAGCCGCGACCACAAACAAACTTTATAAGAAGTCGCTAGGTCAGCTTTAAAATAGCAAGCAGCAACAGACTCCTGCACCTCAACCGCTCCTAGTCGAGCCAATTCTAAACCTAACTGATGCTCTAAGCCTTTTGGGCAAGTAGCAATGTATGACTCAAAAGATGTACTCACTTACGGTTCCTGACGAGCTAATCGAATAGCCGTAGCGGCGTCGCGCACAAGTCGAGGGCCTTGGTAGATCAAGCCACTGTATATCTGCACCAAATCTGCACCCGCTGCAATTTTAGCTGCCGCTTGCTCACCTGAATGAATGCCGCCAACCCCAATAATCGCTATTTGACCATCGATATGATCTGCTAACTTTGCAACTACCTCCGTCGAGCGCTCAAATAATACCTGACCACTTAAGCCGCCGGCTTGATGACCGTATGGATGGCCTTCGACTAAACGCTTATCAATCGTGGTATTGGTCGCAATGATGCCATCGATACCTTGCTCTACAAGTTGGTCGGCGACGTTAAGAAGGTCAGTGTCGGCCATGTCAGGCGCAATTTTAACCAACAGCGGTACACGTTTACCTTCTCGCTCTGCAAACTCGGAGCGCGCTTGTGTCACTTGCGCTAGCAACGCCGCTAACTCATCACCAAACTGTAAGTCGCGTAAACCCGGTGTATTCGGTGATGACAAGTTAATCGTAATATAATCGGCTAAGGGCGCCACGGCAGTGATGCATTGCAAGTAATCATTCACCGCGCCTGCCGCCGAGGTCAATTTATTTTTGCCAATATTAATTCCCAGTGGACAGTCAATGCCTGATTGACGCACAGCCTTAACGCGAGTAATTAAGGCGTCTAAACCGTTATTATTAAACCCCATACGATTAATGATTGCTTGCTGTTCAACTAATCGGAACATACGCGGCTTGGGGTTACCCGCCTGCGGCTTAGGGGTGACGGTTCCGACTTCTAAAAAGCCAAAACCCAGAGACGCCATGCCCCGAATAGCCGTGCCATTCTTATCCAAGCCCGCAGATAAACCAACGCGATTAGGAAACTGAAGGCCGAGTAATTCTAAGGGGTCTTCGACTCGGGCAGGCATTAGCCTTCCGGCTAGACCGCTGTTGCCGGCCAAGCCTAAGCTACTCATCGTTAAATCATGCGCCCGCTCAGGATCGAGAGAAAACAATAATGGTCGAATCAATTTATACATAAGACCTACAAAAAATACGATTATCGGTGAACATGTTGATTAGTTTACCATGGCTCATTACTCTAAGCAGTTGTCATCTCTGTTAAATAAGGCCGACTCATGGTTGATTTACCAGCATTAATAACTTCATACAAAAATAGTCATCGGAGCTAGGCAGCAGTTTGCGCCCTATTTATGCGATTCACTGTTAATAACCGGATATTCTCACCTCCCTACACATTCACTCATATAAGGCGTCATTTTTTTATCTGTCAGCAGCCAAAACCCCATAAAAAAGGTTTTTTTTCCTAAACAACTCAATTATTTCAACTAACTGATTCAAAAGCTTTATAATTGTTAAAATAACGATCCCGCTTTGCCCCTTCTCGTTGCTAACCCGACCAACAGAATAGCAAGCATTGATTATTCGATAAATACACCAACTATACCGCTCGAGATAAAACTCACTATGAAAAAAAGCAGTTCAGCAAAACCAGTAAGTAAACAAACGACAATCCAGGAAGAGCTGGGGGTCAAATTAATGACCGCCAAACACTCTGTAATCAAAAAGCTGAAAAAAGAGTACCCCACTTCTATTCACGGCGATAAATTTTGGAGCTCCAGTTATTTATTGATGGACTATTTGAATGATAATCCGCCGAAAAAGAACGCAAACATTCTCGAGATAGGCTGTGGCTGGGGGCTAACAGCGATCTACTGTAGCAAGCAATTTGGATGTGATGTGACAGGTGTTGACGCCGATCCTGATGTATTTCCATACTTACAAGCCCATGCAGGTTTAAATGAAGTTTATATCAAACCACTGGTTAAAACATTTGATCAACTGGATGTAAAAACATTGTCTGAATATGACCTAATTATTGGTGGTGATATTTGCTTTTGGGACAGCTTAAATGATACTTTATTTGAGCTCTTCCAACGCGCCAAAAAAGCCGGTGTAAGCAAGGCAATTATCGCTGACCCTCAGCGACAGCCATTTGTTGATCTTTGCGCAAGACTTGACGACAATTTTAGCCACGAAGTGTGGGATTGGGAATTACCAGCGCCTACTCCAGCTAATGGCGATATTTTGGTTGTCGACTTTGACAAAAGCTAAACAACACTGCCTAAACCGATAGATAATGACTCGCCATGATTAAAGTTAGCCGTAAAACGGACAGTGATGACACCATTACCACCCTTATTTTATCGCCCGACAGGTCCTTGGATTGGGACGGCAATAAACGCGTCATATGGTCATTAGGGGGCGTGTGTATTGGCATTGCCATGGGCTTTACTATTATTGCAGGCGCCTGGGTAATGCTGCCCTTCGCAGGTCTTGAAGTGTTAATCCTGAGCCTTGCGCTCTACTACGTGTCTTGGAAGCTTAGCTACCGGCACGTTTTAACCCTCAGCAATAAACAATTGATTATTGAAAAAGGTGTTTACCGACCTAAAGGGAAGTGGGTTTGGGAAAAACAAGCCACACGTTTAGTGACCAGAGCACCCAAGCATGACTGGGAAGCACAAGGTTTGACGCTGATTAACGATAATGAGGAGGTCAATATTGGCGACTTTCTCAGCCAGAGCGACGCCAATGAATTGATTGCCTTTTTAAAAGGCGAGATACTGGTTACTCAATCTTTTAAATCAATTTAGACTTATTGCCAAGTTGTAGCGGCCAAGGCCAGCATTGCTCTCTTTTGATCCACTCGCAACGGATAAGCAAATGTGAATTTATTATTACTCGACT
>MDTC01125461.1_pt1 | contig 11541 bp, 12 predicted proteins | sample 811181 | NCBI WGS metagenome assembly MDTC01 (sample SAMN05326644, study PRJNA326480) | marine metagenome | isolation source: seawater | place: Pacific Ocean: North | collected 2011 | reverse complement strand
TGTAGGGTCATTAACTAGAGGCTCTTTACACCTTGATGACTTAGACCGTAGACCTTGTGTGGTCGAGGTTCAAGCCACCAAAGAGTCGCTTAACTTCATTCGACACGATGTTCCTATTAGAGATGCTAGTGAAGCATTTAAAATAGAGGAAACTGTGCGTGAAAAAGAAGATAAGCAACGAATGATCGACATTGTAGACAAGATGAAATCAGTAGCCACATCAGGTTGGTCTGATATGACTCTTAAAGAGCGTGTTATGCAGACTAATGGTTCAAATGGAGCTAAGGAAATGGCTATCTCTTATCTTGAGCGAGTCGAAGATTAAGCTTTGCCGATGTCCACTTCTGGACTGAAACGACTTAACTCACTTTTTAACATAGCCGCTAGTTTTTTTGAAGCAGTAGAATAGTCTACTTTATCCAGTCCTTCCGCTAAAAATGCTGACCAAAGACAAAAAGAACAACCTGCTTGATAGCTATCAGTTCCATCATCAACACCGGAATTGATACGAACCTGACCATATCCAATGTCGATTAAGACATCAAAGTTAGTACCTTGTTCAGTATCGCCTTCCTCAATATCTCTCTTAGGTTCATCAAGTTTTTCGAGGAATTCGTCTTCAAGGTCACCAAGTGTTTCCCACAAAGTTAGGTATCTACTGTCCTCTCTTGGGCCACCTGTATACCAGTAAGATTCTATCTTAATGTCTTCATTTTTGTTGGCTGTTTTACCTTCAAGTCGTGCAAGACGAGGATTAGAGGCTTTAAGGGTTTCTTCTCCAAAAGAAGTTAAATAGATGTCTCTATTTTTTCCCACCTTAAGACCTTTAGAACCAAACTTATTTTTCAACTGATTGAGGAGATCCACAGGGCTATCCATATCTTTTGCAAATACAAAGTCTCCTTTTCTTTTCAAGTTATACTTAGTACAAAATGCAATAAAACTTTTAAGGTCTTGTTGCTCTCTCATCTTGTACTTAGGGGTTCTATCAGATTGTCTCTCAAGTCGTGCAATACGACCTTCAAGATTACGAATGATTTCTGAAGCTGATCTTTTCATGGTTTTTCTCCATTTGTTTAAGGTTAATGAGATCTATTGGTAGGTCATAAAGAAACTATCAGTAGTTTCGTACTTTAATACCCAACCTGTTCATAAATTGCATAGCAATGTTTTCTTTAGAGAGAACTAGCTCAATTCTTTCGTATCCTTGACTCTCTCCATCATCAGAAGGGATGAGACGAATGTCATCTGAATATGGTTCGTGAGATGCTTCCGTTAAGTCATAATCTTTGATTGCTTTTCGGATCTCACGAACTCCAGAAACATGGATCGTTTGTGTTGGGAAACGATCTGCTTCATGGTCCTCGGTTATAAGAACGAGTCTGCCACGAACTTTAGGGCTAGACTGTTTTTCAAGACGAGCAATCCTCTGCTCAAGATCACGGATAACTTCTGTTGCTGACCTTCTCATGTGTGTTCTCCATTTAGTTAAGGTTAATGAGATTTAGTTAAGGTTAATGAGATTACTTATTGATAGGTATAAAGAAACTATTATTAAAGCCAACCATCTTCTGACCACCTCATCTTGTCTACAAGTACATCATATTCAATCCTCGTAGACACAAGAACCTCAAGAGTGTTCTTCCTTAATACAATGTCAGAGATGATGTAATCATACTCGATTACTTCTGATTCATCGACTTCATAATAATCTGGAAGATCATAAGACACCTTATCCATAGGATAGTTGAATGCAATGTTGAGTTGATCTTTGTCCATGTTTTTTAAGATGTTATTTTCAATGTTCTTGCTCAAAGAACCACATAAATCTTTAAGTGCCTTAGAACCCTTTTGAATACTAAGGTTATTTAGAGACATTTTAGACGCAACCTCTAATTTCCTTAGTTCTACCTCAATAACCATTTTTGAGATTACTCCGGAAGTAGACTCAAAAGTTTCTGGTTCTGGATAAGATGGACTGCTAGAGTGCAAAGTTGTATAAGAGTTAACTTCAATATCTCCGTTAATCTCTTTGCTTTGACTACGAATTATATCACCATCTACAATCTCTGCCGCTAGAGCGTGTAAGAAATGGTTTGCTTGTCTATCAGAAGTGCCTGGTAAGATTGATTGGACAGACTTTAATCCTTTACCTGCATATCTTAAACTCGCTTTTCGATAGGCAGAAGTAATACGATCTGCATCACGATCAGAGAGGTACATATCTGTATCACGATCATAATACTTACCAACTTTAGGATCATAATAAAGAACTTCCCCACCTTTAAAAATGAAAGGTCCCTCAAGACCTTGATATGAAAGGTCTGTGTATCGAGTCCTGTCTAATCGTGGCAAACGAAACTTAGCCATCATTTCTTCATGATGCTTTTTAGCAGAGAAACCTTTGTTCTTTCGCCTTGAAGCAAGTCTCCCACCATAAAGCCCAACTCTTTTAAGTGCGTTAGGGATCTCTTTATCTTTAGAAGCATTTGCAATAACACGAGAAACAGCTTCCGCATCCCAACTGAGTTTAGAAGTTAAGTTCCTAGCCATTCGATCAGCCTTTTGATCTAAGTGGTAGTCAGAAGAAGCATTTAACTCTCCCGCAAGTCTTTTTACTTCTGAATGATAGTTGCAGTCTGTAAGAGCGTTCAAAAGTAAGTTAACCATGCTTTCTCTTGGCAATCGACTTAACTTTATAGCCTTAGTTAGATTAGATTCATTTTTATATGATGCCATTTGTTTTTAACCTCTCTTTTTTACATTTACTCAACTACATTGGTATCAATAAATAAACTATTGACCAATGGAGAGAAAGAATGACTCAAGTAATCGCTGTGATCGGATCTCAATGGGGTGATGAAGGTAAAGGAAAGATCGTTGATTTTTTATCTGAGGATTCTGACTACTGCATACGCTTTCAAGGGGGTAGCAATGCAGGACATACAATCATCTTTGATGGAAACACATATAAACTACGACTCATGCCCTCTGGAGTTTTAAGAGGTGCTAAAGGTATTCTTGGTGCGGGTATGGCAATCAATCTCGATGTTCTAAAAGGTGAGTTTGATATGCTCACCAAAATGGTTGGACACAAAGAAGCTAGTCAAAGACTGATGATTGACCATCGTTCCCATCTCATTCTTCCAATACACATTAAAGTAGACACTAAAAGAGAAGTGAGTTCTGGCAATCGAATAGGTACGACCAGAAACGGTATTGGTGTCTGTTATGAAGATAAGGCCAGACGCATTGGATTAAGAGCCGAAGATCTCCTATATCCTAACACATGGGAAGAAAAAGCTAAATTAATCGCAATGTCGCATTGGAAAGAAGCAGAAGATTTTAACGAAAGTATTCAAAGAGAAATACTAGAAAAGCTCCATGAATGGAGGACAGATTGGATACCTTACATCTACGACAATCTATCTGAAACAATCTATGAAGCAATGAATGGAGAAGCAGATAAAGTTATCATCGAAGGTGCTCAAGGCACATTCCTCGACATTTCTCATGGTACTTATCCTTTTGCCACCTCATCTACAACTATTGCGGGAGGTATTAGTGCAGGGATAGGGTGTGCTTTACCTCGTGATACAGAAATCATTGGAGTGGTTAAAGCATACTGCACTAGAGTAGGATCTGGACCTTTCATCTTAGAAGATACAGGAGAACTTGGTGAAAAGTTGAGAACCAAAGGTGGAGAGTTTGGTGTCGTTACAGGCAGGGCAAGACGATGTGGTTGGAACTCACTACCTATGCTTAAACACGCTCATATCTTAAATGGATTCACCTCATTAGCGATCACCAAAGTAGATGTACTTGATGGATTTAAAGAGGTAAAAGTTGGATTAGATGAGGGTTTTGAAGTTTTTGAAGGTTGGGATAACTCTGCAGGAGTTCAAGACTATTCAAAACTCCATGACAATCTAAAAGCATACATTGACTACATCAATGAGAATGTAGCACCTGTATCTATTGTGTCTACAGGAGCAGATCGAGAAGATACAATCTTTGTTTAAAGAAACTATTACTTCTGAACTAAAATCAAAAACTCTTTGTTCTCACCTTGATCTCCCAACCACTGATTATTAATCGTTGTATGCTTCATAGCATTTTCTTTGTGTTGAAACTCATCAAAAGCAAGTATCTTATATCGACCGAAAATCGACTCAAGATCTGACTTAGATAGTATCGACTTGTTTGAATAAGAGAACATAATATACTTACATTTCAGCTTCTCAATAAGCCTAACAGTCTCTTTGTAAACCAACCCAGAATCTGTTTCTTCAAATAGGGAAAGGCTTCCTTTTATAGTATCAGAAGAAGAATCGTATCTTCTCAAAGAAGCACCGTGTAGTGTGGGTTGGTCATTTTTACAGATTGTAGTCCATATATGATAATAAGATTTATATCTCACTCTGGTTGTCTTATGTTCACTATTTGTGCCATAAGGGGGATCTAGGTAAACCAAGTCGTATTCTTCTTCGATGTCAAAAACTGATTTCTGAGAAACTTTGCAGACATTACCCTTTGGGATAAGGTTTGGAACTTCAAGACGAATATATTCATAACTTCGTTTAGGCCAGTCTTTTAAATACGCAACAAAGTGTCCTATCGTATTATCTACTTTATCCACAGCTAAAAGAACACTAGTCAACAAAACAGACTTCTCTATGGGGTCTGTTGTTAAATTAGGAATCTCTAAAAGAATAGAGTCCAGTTTCATCATGTTGTGCTTTTGGAATGGTCTTCTTAAGCCATCATCTTGGATTGCATTGCCTTTGGGGTTATTAGAGACAACTCCACCATAATTTTTTGTAAACCAACCCTCAACCCCACTTACTGAGTTCAAGTGGTCGATCCAATCTTGATAGTAAGATTCCTCTTTTTCATTCAAGAGAAAACATTCAGAAAAAACCCTAGAGTAATCAGCAAGGTCATTAGAAGTTGTCTTATATCCAGACTTGCGAAGAGATTGTGATACACGAGTAGATCCAGAACAAGCATCAAGAACAGAAACCACATCTGAGGGTATTAATTGAAGTATTTTAGGTATGATTTCTCTTTTACTCCCTGCATACTTTATACCTTGAGTTTTTATTGCATAGTCCTCTTGCATGATCTTTTCAGTTAACTCAAATAAGTCCATCAGAAACGATACCTCAACCTAGAATACCTAAGCCCACTAGACGCATTTGCTACACAAATCGCTACTGCGTCTTTCTCTCCAACCAAGACAGCTTTATCTTTAGCTCTAGTAATAGCGGTATACAATAAAGATCGTTGTAAAAGATTAGAACTATGTCCTGTAAACATAGGCATTACAATCGTGTCATATTCAAGACCTTGACTCTTATGTACTGTAGTAGCATAAGCTAACCTCAATAACTTACCTACTTGATCTGTAGGTATATCTACAATCTGATCTTTAACTCCCTTGATAAGAACGCTCACGCTTGTTTTATCAATAGACCTAATACGACCTATATCACCATTGTAAACATTCAAGTCATATTCATTCCTAGTAATCATCACACGATCATCTACACGAATAGAATCATCACCAACACGAATAGAAGCACCCCCTATATCGGGATTCAATGCTGATCTAAGTTCACGATTGAGATTTGTTACCCCAACTTTCCCATGATGAGTAGGACTCACAACATGAAAATCTACATTGTCCAAATGTAGTTCTTTGCAACGATTCACGATTTCATCAAGAATGTCTTGAGAGGTATATCTATCAACAAACTGATAATCCTTATTTCGTTGTGGAACTTCACCAGCATGGATTTTATGAGCGGCGATTGTAACACCACTCCCCTCACCTTGCCTAAAAATCTCTGTAAGATGTTCTCTAGGAACTGCATTAGATTCGATCAGTTCAGATAGTACAAAACCCGCTCCAACAGGGGGGAGTTGTGCTATGTCTCCTACTAAAATCACACGACATTTAGGTGAAATACCTTTCATTACTCGCCACATAAGATGAAGATCAATCATAGAGGCTTCATCTATAATAACCACTGTTTCTTGTCGTGGATTATGAGGGTTATGTCTCCAAATCTCTCGACTTGGATCATTAGTATTACCAATACCTTTTACATCACTTTCAGAATCTTTCTTAATCCCCACATAATCGGACTTTTCTGCCTTATCTTCCATAGGTTGACCCGCACCAAATGCCCTATGGACTGTATACGCTTCCATGTTAGTTAATGCACTTGCTCGTTTAGCGGCAATACCTGTAGGTGCTATCAAAAGAATACTTTCTTTGCGATCTTGTAGGATCTTACAAAGTGTATTGAGGATAGTTGTCTTCCCTGTTCCGGGTAATCCAGTAACGATAGAAAAAGGCTCGGTCAATCCTTGTTGGATCGCTTTAAGTTGAGTATCTGTCAAAGGGTATCGAGAGTAAGACTTGATCTCATCAATACTCATTGTTTCAAGCATATCATTTATTCTCAAAGGAGACTTAATATCATCAGCAATCTCACACTCCATCTTATAGTAAGAGGGTAAATAAAGAGCAATACTAGAGTCTTGTTGAATCTTATCTACAACAATACGAGGTGGGCTTGCTTCTTTCATGCTTTTAATGACAGACCCAATCTCTCGTGGGTTAGTCAACCCTGTAAGAATAGCGGTGTCCTTAAAAACTGTGTTGCTGTCAAGATGACAATGACCTTGATATACACCTTGAAGCATAGACCAAAAAACAGATGCTTCAACACGCTCATCACATTCTGGATCAAACTTCCCCTTGAGTAAAGTTTTAGCAATCTCATCAGAACCTTGAAATGAAACGCCTTTGTAAACCAAAGCCCACGGATTGTTAGCAATAGACTCTGGAGAGAGTTGTACATCATTCCATATAGAATTGATTATCTTAAGTGGTACGCCAGCTTCTGTAAGACTTGCAATAACCTCAATCGACTCTTGCATAAGAGGATCAGACCAATCTGACCAGCTATAAAGAGCAGAACCCTTTAACCTCTTAGGGTTAATGGGATTCGCCACAATATCTAGGTTCTGTTTCCCATTACGCTTATCAATCGTCTTTCTACCTTGAAAAGTAAAAACTTGACCTTTAGAGACAGGGCCAGCAACTTTACCTTTCACTACGATTGGTTTAGTCTCTGTTTCAGACGCAACGATACACCTAAGAATATAATAAGGGGGGTTAGCAAATATTTGACCCAACACTTTAGCTACATAAAACACGATGGATACCTTTCCTCTTATAAGAGATCATACCCTCATGTTATATGATTTAAGGACTAGAACATGGATATACTTAGTCTCTCAATGATAATAAGCTCTTGTTTAACTCTTATACTAAGAGAGGGTAAGTTGTCCAAACTGCCTTACTTCATAGGCATTACAAGTTTAACTTACTTTTTCTTGTGTTGTATATTTAACACTTAAAGCATACTTGCAAAAGTACCGTCATTTTCGATGACAATCTCGGCAGCTTCACTCGGAGAAACACCATCTTGCCAAAGACTATAAGTATCATAGTCTACTAAGTCATCAAGGTACATCATAGTAATACTGCCGATCTCATCATCTACTTTTTTCAACCAACGCTTATAAGACATTTTGGCTTGAATATGTGTCGTTGCTTGTTTTTCAAGTTGAGCAATACGCATCTCAAGGTTTCTGATTACTTCTGAGGCTGATCTTCTCATAATGGCTCTCCATTGGTTTGTGGTTAATGAGATCACTTATTAACGACTATAAAAAAACTATAAATCTCGCATAGCCTTAGCCACTCGATAGGGGAAAGTTACCCCACCGTACACAAACCCTGTATATATCTGTACGAGTTCAGCACCTAGTCGAATACGATCCACTGCGTCTTGAGGTGTCATTACACCACCACTAGAAATCACAGGTAGATCGCTATTCTCTTTTACCCACTCTAATTGTTGGTGTCCTATTTGAGTAAGAGGTCTGCCCGACAAACCCCCTCGTTCTGTAGGGAGCGTATTACTGCAAATCAGACCACTTACATTAGTGTCCTCTAAAACCCTTAGTGTATCCTTTAACTCTCCCTTGTCTTGCATAATGTGCAACTTAACTAATATAGGCTTGTCTGTGTGTGTTATTGATTTCAAACAGTTATAAACATTTCTTGGGGTTTCTACATTAGGACAAGAAGGATTTAAAACTACATAATCGACTTGATTCTTTATCCTAGTAAAAGTCTCATGTATTTCCACAGGTGAATACGAGGGATTAGAAAGATCACTAAAGGCTATAGAACCCCCTACAATAAGGTTTTTCGGCTTACACCTCTTTATATTGTTTGCAATGGTGTTCACACCATCATTTGGCAATCCAAGACGATTCACTAATGCGTCAGGTTGTCTTTCTATGTACTGGTTTTTATGACCAATTTGAAGACCTAATGTCGCAGTACCTACTTCTACATGACCAAATCCTAAAGAACCTAACCCTCTTAATGCTACTCCGTTTTTATCAAACCCAGCACTAAGACCTACTCGATTAGGAAAGTTAATGCCGAACAAGCTATATGGGTCATGTATTTTTGGAAACGGAAATGATCTCTTCAATAAAAAAATCGCCCACTTATGGGCTATTATAGGGTCTAAACAGTGCAACATAAACTTTCCTTTTCAACTTTTTTTGAAGCATTAACAACATGGTGGTATATACAACCCTTTAATTCTAAATCAAGGAGATAGAAAAATGACTTGTATAGCAATAGCTTGTACCATTGGTGTTTATGGTCTGTACTTTGTAGAAGCCATTAAATCTTATAGGAAAGGAGAGGTCATCCATCGACCTAAGCCGTGGGTGGAGTAATAAAGTTACTCTTCTTTCCACAGGGGTGGAAATATTAACTCTAACCAAGGAGAAAAAATGAAGTTTGAAGATTTTAAGTGGCTTCACGGAAACAATAAGTTCCGAACAGAGTTTCGTATAACTCTGATTGATGCAAATCGTAAGTGGTGGAGAGTTGGATTCAACTCTGAAACCAAAGCTAAAGCGGCAATGGAGTTTCTGCAAAACCTGTGTGAGACAGATGATCAGTTCGTAAGCGTGAATATGGAAAGAGTTCCAAGAGTAAAGGGTCGCATCTCCTATTCACAGGCTAAAAAGCGAGGAATGAATCGTGTGGTTGGCAATGGACCAGAAGGTCTTAAAGACCTGTTCCGAGGAATCTTTAGCTGAAAGTTACTCTTCTTCCCTATAAGATGAACTTAACTCTCACAAAGGAGAAAACACAATGGCTAACAAGACTAAAAAGAAAAACCCACTCTCAAGTGCTAAAGCAAAGGCTCGTAAAGACCACTTTGAAAGTGGGGGGTCGTTGAGGAATTGGTCTTGCAAGGGAGATCGACACCAAGATCGAAAGAAAGCCAAAAACAAAAAGGCTTGCCGAAGAAAGGTAAGTTGGTGATGACTTTAAAACAAATAGTGTTTCTCATTGAGCGAAACACACACCCATATATGGATCGAATGAAAGCGTTCCAGAAATGTCGTAATGACCTACCTACTCTTTCATATAGTGCGTTTAAGAATATATGGTCTATATGCCATAAGCAGTCTCTTGAAAGGAGAAACTAATATGCCAAAGAAAATCAGTCGTACATCACCCTGTGGAACTTTTGAGTTCCTTAGACCACAACTAGCTAAGGGTTCTCACAAGGGCAAAAATGTCCTTGAAAAGATTGAAGGGTCATCACAATATGTTGGTGAGATGAAGTTAGACGGACACAGAATGTTGGTGTCTTCTACTTGTGCGTGGTCAAGGATTGGTAAGGACATTGCACGAATGGAACACATTCAAGAGGAATGTCCTGTAGGCACTCTCTTGGATGGTGAGATCCTCCCTAAGAGTGGGGCAGAGGGTAGTGATCGAGTATCTAACTTGAGAGCAGATGACCCAACCGCTCTAGGATTTGTAGCTTTCGACATTATTTACCATGAGGGAGTCTATGTAGGGGATCTCGCTTGGGATAAGCGTAGAGCGTTGCTAGAAAGCGTTATTCGTGATGATATGGAGCATATCTCCCTATCTCAACTGTATTACATGAGCGAGTGGAATACAGAGCGTCTTATGGAGATTGCGGCAGAGCGAGGACACGAGGGCATTATGCTCAAGAAAGTCAACGCACCTTACAAGGCGAACAGTCGTAGTGCTTGGGTCAAGCACAAGTTTACAGATAACATTGATGTTGTGATTGTAAACTGTGAAGCCAAGCCTAGCGAGTGGCGAGTACGACCAGGTGAGGTAGGTACTGATGGTGTTCTATACCCCGATGGACTACACACTGACCCGTGGCGATTGGGTTATGTAGGGCTTAACTATGGCTTCTACGACCCACAGGGAAACTTACGCATTGTAGGTAGTCTTGGAGAGACGGGTCCTCGTGAAGACATGGAAAAGTTTGTAGGTCGTGTTGCAGAGATCAAAGGGTATGGACAATACCCAACAGGTGCTATTCGACACCCCGTTTTAGAGCGATGGCGTGAAGATAAGCTACCCGAAGATTGTGTGTTTGAGTTTTGATCAGTTTTCAATGTGGTCGAGGGATGATTTAGATACATAAACAGGTGTATGTTCTCCCCAATATGCACCGAGTACATTAAACTCGTACCACTCCCAAGCCATTTCATAAGCACGATCCGAGTCTGTTTCTTCATCTTGGAACTCTTTAGCCCAATGAGAAATCATAGCGTCAAGATCATAAGTTATGGCATGAGGTTTACTACAAACCCCTATAATCATAGAGTCAAAAACATCTCTGGGTTCAAGATAAATTAAATCGTTCATTTTTTTTCTCCTTTCATAGTTGGTTTTTGTATAATACCCATGTGAGCGTCAGAGGACACTCCACTCCATCTTTGAAAATCAGATATGAACTTAACTTAAGCATTAGTAGCTCAGTGGAAGAGCAACACTTTCCTAAAGTGTAGGTCGTAGGTTCGATCCCTACCTAGTGTATTTCACTGCATTACAGTTGGCATTTGCCATTTCAACTGGAAGTTATTAAGTGGCTTTTTTGGTATCCTTCCACTCTTAATATATAAAGGTTGTTATAAAGACTGTTTATGTTGCTACCCTCTGTTGTTCCTAGTGGGGGTGATAAAAAGGAACGCTCATATCAGACCTCAATGGTGAGGTTGAGAAATAGGGTTCGATTCCCTCTGATGTGTTAGACCCCCTCTACTTTCTTTTATTTGCCTTGGATAAAAGAGGAGTAGGGTAGGGGTGGGTCTATGCTTTAAAGCAAATACAAGGACAGTAAGCTCACAAAAGACCGTGGTCGTGAGAAGCTGATAAAGAAAACGGTAGGTCAACCACTCAGACCTAAGAAGCTAATAAACTTCTTCACTACACTTGAGTGATAACATTTTCATAGGAGTATAGTCATGGGAAACCCTAACTATCCATCTAAGACTGGAAACCCATCGGGTGGAGGTCGAGGAAACACACCTAAATCTAAATAAGGTGTGAAGTAGATAAGCAGTATCTTTATTTTTTTGATTGGAGTCTTGATA